>Ga0193752_1000636_pt1 | contig 32439 bp, 23 predicted proteins | sample H1c1metaG_FD_144924 | JGI IMG/M metagenome (GOLD analysis project Ga0193752, IMG submission 144924) | Soil microbial communities from a riparian zone of the East river system, Colorado, United States - H1c1 | ecosystem: Environmental > Terrestrial > Soil > Riparian zone | place: USA: East River... | reverse complement strand
TTCGGCGGGTTCGCCGCGTGCCAGGCGCTGAGGTCGGCAACACTGGTGGTTGAGCCATTGCGGTTGACGCGAAGAATGGCGGCAGGGTTGTCGGGCAGTCCGTGCGAGCAGCCGCCCATCTCGATCAACACGTAGAGCGCCTGACCGATGAAGGCGACATCGGTCGGACCGTAATTGGCACCTCCGTTGTCCGTCATGCTGGGCAAGTTGTCGGCGACCACCTCCTTCTTGCCATTACGTGACACGCGGATCACGCGGCCGCTGTAGCCGGCCGTGTAGGGGCTGTAAATATTGATGTCGACCGGGCAACCGGGCTCTCCCGTCGGCGTCAGCGTGCCGCCAACGCCCGCCTCGGCCACGTACAGATTTCGGTCCGGACCGAAGGTCAGGCCCCGCGGGCTGCTCAGGCCGGTGGCATACGTTTTCACGGATGGCCGGGAGTGTCCGTGTCTCCGATCGCTCGAAGGCCCGAAGGAATCTGCGTAGAGCACGCTGGAACCCGCGAGCACGAGTCCGGTGATCACGGTTGCAAACTTGAACGCGGTGCGGATCATGGTGTACCTCTTAGTCTGTTTGTTGGATTCGATGGAATCTTCGCCGGATCGCGTCCGCGTGCTTTCGCATGCCTCAGCGTTCGCCGAGCCTCATCGCAGGATTGAAGTCGGCTCCCGCGACATCCTTGAACACGAGAATCTGCGGGACCATCGCGGAAGCGCCGTCGTAGAAACCGCTTTCGGTGACGAAATCCTTCGGGTTGCGGAACGTGCCGAACAGGATGTCGAACACCGGTAGGTCGGAATAGTTGTAGTGATGAATGCCGCGACCGTGATGGACGCTGTGGCTCTCGGGCCTCTGCACGATGTAACCCAGCCACTGTGGCGTGCGGATGTTCATGTGCTGGATCACGGCGAGGAACATCGTGGCGTAGGCGAAGTACGTGACCGCCCGGGCGCTGAGTCCAATCGCCACGATCAGGGTGAGACTGGTTAGAAGGGTGAAGCCAACGATGTCCAGAGGGCTGAAGTAGAAGGCGCCATAACTGTCCAGGCGTTCGGCGCTGTGATGCATTTGATGAAAGGAGCGCCAGATCCAGTGGACGCGGTGCATGGTGCGGTGCCAGACGTAGACCAACAGCTCATAAACCAACACGGCGATGCCGGCGCCGACGAAGGGATTGAGCGCTTCCAGGTTGAAGAGCTGGTACTGGGCCAGCTTGTCGCCCCAAAGGTGGGGAAGGTAGGAAGATAGGAAGAAGTAGAAAACGAACACAACCAGCGCTTTGGTCCTCCAGCCCCTCACCCGGGGCAGGGGACGGGCAGGGAACATCGCTTCCAGCAGTATCAAGGCTCCGTACAGTCCCAGTACCGTCAAGGAAACGGGATCCGTCAGGATTTGCAGAGGCGTCGGCACGTCGCTTCTCCCCGGTTGCCCTTGTTCGAACGGGTACCAACCTGGCGGGCTGGCCGACGCACTGCATGACGTCTAGCTAATTTTTGGGTAATAGTTTGATAATGATTCGGGGGCTTACCTCTGTGCCGGTCGAATGAAGTACAAAATCGCCGAATTCCTCATCGATACCGGCCGATTTCGAATCAGCAGCGGGGACGCGCCCATCGCCGCTGAGCCGAAGGTGTTCGATCTTCTGGTTTACCTGATAGGGCACCGGGACCGGGTCGTGACCCGGGAGGAGCTGTTTAGGGAAGTCTGGGACGGTCGTGAAGTCTCGGATGCGACGCTGAGCAATCACGTCATGAGCGCGCGAAAGATTCTCGGCGACAGCGGCGAGCTGCAGCAGACCATTCAGACCATCCGTGGTCGTGGCTACCAGTTCATCGCGCCGGTCAGCGAGGTCCCAGACCATGCGGGGGAAGGCGAGGTTCGGACGCCCGCGCCACCAGCGAGCAATCCGGACAAGCCGCCGCGGCGCATATGGCGCGTGTCCGTGCTGCTGGCCATCGTAGCCCTGCTGGTTCCCGCGGCGTTTTTCGGGTTGCGATTCCTCATCGCTCCCGCCGCGCAGCCAGAGCTTGGCCGGCCCTACATTCTGGTCGTGCCGTTCGGTGTGTCCGACAACGCCACCGAGTACCACAAGACATTTGCGGACCAGTTGACGCGGGAAGTCATCGATAACCTGCGCAAGATCTCCGGCTTCAGGACAGTACCGCAGACTTCGGCCTTTCAGTTCCGGAACGACAAGACGCGCGAGCACATCCTGAAGCGCCTGCCAGACGTCCAGTTCATCCTGGATGGAGAGGTCAGCGTGGCTCCGGATGGAACACTGCGCATTGCTCCCCGGCTTGCCGACCTGCGCCGGGACCTGGATGTGTGGAACAGCCCTTTTTTGGTCCGCGTCGACGACCAGAATTTTTTCGAGACACCCGCCGAGATCGCCAAGGCAGTGGCGGCGGCCTTGAAAGTGGAGATAGTGAAAGACGAGCAGCGCGCGTTGGCTGAGCTCCCCACAATCCCGCAGGCCTACGAGCCCTATGCGGCGGGATGGCGCGAGATGGAACAGTTCACCCACGAGTCCTTGAAACGCGCCATCGTGTACTTCGATCGGGCCATCGAGCTAGACCCGGATTTTCTTGCTGCCTACCAGGCCAAGAGCGATGCGTTGCGTTCGATCTTCACTTACTTCGAGTCGCCGCAGGAACTGTTGCCCATCGTGAAGGCGTCCCTTGAAGCCGTACTCGCGCGCGATCCGGACTCCGCCGAAGCGTTGTCTTCCCTCGGGCTGACCCAGGTGATGGCCTGGCAATGGAAGGAAGGTTGGAAAAACCTGACCAGGGCGAAAGCGCTCGATCACTCGCTCGCGCAAACAGAGCTGGGTTTCGCGCTCTACTACACCGCCCTCGGCGAGAACGAGAAGGTCAAGCAGTCGTTGGCCCGCGCGAGCGAGCTGGACCCGCTCAATACCGAGCTGGCGGACTGGGGCACCTGGGCGCTGTTCATGGTCGGTGAACAGCAGGCGTCTCGTGAATGGGGCGAGATGCAGATGCGCCAGCATCCGGACAACGGTTTCGTGTTCTGTGGCGCGGGCATAGCGGCCTATCTACGCGGTGACGAGACCGACGGCGTCGCACTGCTGGAGAAGGGCGTTGAACTGGCGGACCGCGCGCCTGTCGCGCTGATCATGCTGGCCCAGGGGTATGGCTATGCCGGACAGAAGGAAAAAGTTCTGCCGCTGCTGGAAGAGGCCGAGCGGGCGAACATCTACATGTGCCCCTACGAAACGGCAGTGGCCTATCTGACTCTCGGCGACGAGGCGAGCTACGCGAAGGCAATCGAGTTGCTGCACCAGGCCGTAGACAAACGATCCAACTGCCTCATCTTCCTGCGCAACGACCCGCGGATGAGGGTACTCCGCGAGGATCCCCGCTATGCGGGCCGCTTCGAGGGGCTGCTGACACTCGTCGGACTGGATGACGCGGCGGTGAGATCCTACAAGAAATAGGATATGGCGTGGTAGCTAGTCGGCTGCGTCTCTCAGGCAACTGAATGGTCGGGGTGCCGCGCATGCACTTGACCCACCATCACGTGGCCTTGGTTATAGTGCCGGGCCATGAGCACACGGAACATTGTGGCGATCACGCTGGGGCTTGCAGGTGCCGCCGTCGGATTCACCTGGTATTTCGCCACCCAGGCTGAGGGTCGCGAACCGGCTAACCAGTCGGCGGTGATTGGGAAGCCATTCCAGATCTCGGATTCCGTGAAGGAATACTGTGAGGGGGGCCGCCGCAAAATCGATGATGTGCGAGCAGATCAAGCCGCTACTTGCGGCGATGCTGTCCGAGGTGAGGGAACCCCGGTGAGCAGCGCCCATCGAGGCACTCATCGCAAAGTCGATGCGGGTGGACGGAAAAGAATGGGTGCAGATTCGCGCGCTGGAGTGCCGCAGTACGCATTGCGCGCTTGAATACGCCGTGCGCGTGGATGATCTCGATCACGATGTGGATGGCAGCGAAGAGCTCGAGCGGCTCGCGGAGCCGGTCGATGGCGTGATAGCCGCTGAAGTTGGAACACGCATGATGGTCAGCGTGTTGATCTGGCAGAAGCGCTCATGACTCATGGCGCTGAAAGTGACGAGATGACACTGGCCTTCATCCAGTCGTGAGTGCGAACGCGCGGCGGCCTCTCAGCGTTGTCCCTAAATAGATATTCCAGTCTTTAACGCGCCGCGACTCACTGATCACGCCGCGGTACTGGTTAGTTCCAGCGCAGTCTTCTGCGTATCATCGGTATCAGCGATGGAACGGGGTGTGCGAATGGCCAGCTTGAGTTGCAGCGCGCGTCACGAGCTGACGACGTGCTCGTGGGTTCTCGGGTTCCTGATCCTGTCGACAGTGTCCGCCCTCGCGGATCCTGCTCCCGGCGCGGATCGTGAGCTGATCCCGGATACCTCCCTCCCTGTTCCACCGTTGCGCTTCGACAGCACCGGCGCGTTGGCTATTCAGGCTTCGGTAACCTCATCAGAACACGATTTCGACTTCCTCGTCGGCGACTGGAAACTGCGAAATCGCAAACTGAAGTCCCGGCTCACCAACTCGGACGAATGGTTGGCGTTCGAATCGACGGTGGAGATGCATCAGATCCTCGGAGGCATGGGCAACATCGACAGATACACCGAGTTGGTGAGCGGCAAGCCTTACGAAGGGGTAGCGCTGCGACTGTTCAATACCAAGAGCAAGCTTTGGAGCATCTACTGGGCCGACAGCAATTCGGGTGCGCTCGACCCGCCCGTCGTGGGGTCATTCGAGAACAAGGTAGGCCACTTCTTTGCGCGCGACACGTACAAAGGCCAGAACATCATCGTGGTGTTTCGATGGGATGTGCGCAATCCGCAGCGACCAATCTGGAGTCAGGCCTTTTCAACGGATGAGGGCAAAACCTGGGAATGGAATTCGATCAATGTGTCGGAACGCATCAGGTAGTGCGTCAGCCGAGCATCATCCGAATACCCTATTGACCTGGCCCTTGGGGCCACCTTCATAACGATGGCGGTTGGCAAACGAACAGGTGACTCGTGAGGTCTTCTGCCCCTTCTTTGAACGCTGCGGAAGCCGCGAGACGGCTCGGTGTCTCGACCAAGGCCCTGCGACTCTATGAGCAACGAGGCTTGCTGGCTCTGGAGCGCACCGCGGCCGGATACAGGGTCTATGGCCCAGACGCGATGGTTAGAGCTGGAGAGATCGTGGCGCTGCGTGCGCTCGGCCTCAGCCTGTTCCAAGTGGCGCAAGTGCTGGAAGGTGACGCTCGAAGTCTGGCGCTCGCCCTGTCGGCGCACGAGGCGACTCTCGGGAGGGAAATTCGCGAGCTCGTAAATACGATAGCCAAGGTCCGCAGACGTCGCGCCGACCTCGGCCGACGTCAGGCGCCAGCCGCCGGAGAACTGGCACGCGTGCTGAAGCCGTCTCCTGATTTCGGAGTCGCCTTTGAGCTTCCCTGGCCTTGGGGCGGAGAGCGGTTCGAGCTTAGCGACATTCGACCCATCAACTATATTGTCGGGCCCCTCGGGAGCGGCAAGACACGTCTGGCTCAGCGCTTGGCCGAGACTCTTTCGAATGCTGCCTTCCTGGGCTTGGAGCGGTTAGACGAAGTCGGTGCATTCGCTGCAGCCCGACTTGACGCCGATCCGGCTCTGAAATCGCGGGTTGATCAGACTCTGGCGTGGCTAGTTGATGAGGGTGCCACTGCCTCGGACGCCTTGATCGCTCTTCTCGTCGGCCTGGAAGCCGAGGGACCAGCCGTCTTGGTCGTCGATATGGTGGAGCAAGGTCTGGATCAGGCTACGCAGGAAGCGCTGATGGTCCAGCTTCGTCAACGTATCAACGCTGGCGCGCGCCCGCTCTTCTTGATGACGCGGTCTTCAGCGATCCTGGATCTGGCCGCAATCAGCCCGGATGAGGCAATTCTTCTCTGCCCCGCCAATCACAGTCGACCCACTCGTGTCGCTCCCTATCCCGGCGCTCCCGGCTGGGAGGCAGTTGCGACGTGTCTGGCCTCCCCGGAGGTGAGAGCGCGGACTGCAGGCGTGATCGCCTGGCATAGTTGAGCTGGATCATGGCGACTACCTCGGACTATCACGACGATGCCGTGGTAGCTAGTCTGCTGCATCCCTCAGCCAACTCCCCGCGGCCGACGAGTCAATGGAGAGAAGCGCCGAAGGCTTGTTCAACGCCCGAACTGCACCAGTCCAAACTGGAACCAATTCTGGAACCAATGGGATGATTCCTGGGAATGAAGCGGGAGAAATTCTTGAAAAAAGAATGGTCGGGGTGAGAGGATTTGGCGAGTCAATGCAGAGCCGTCGCGGGTGTTGGTTCGCGGTCGTACCAGGTCTATGATCCAAGAGCCTCCGGTATTCGTCTCGAATCGGGCTGGCAAGGAGAAATCTGGCGTGAGTGCGGACTCGAAAGGTTCGAGATGAAACGGGTGGGGGAATCGCTCATGCCTGGACGACATTCGCTCGATCGGCGCGATTTTCTGCAACTGGCGACGATGTTTGGCCTGTCGCTGACTGTACCGAGCCTCGCAGCGAAGGCGCCGGCTGCGCCGCTGACAGCTGATGAGTTGATCCTCATCGGCGAAGTGTCGGAGTTGATCATCCCGACGACGGACACCGGCGGGGCGCTCGCGGCCGGCGTGCCGGAATTCGTGAAAATGATGCTGTCGGATTGGTTCAGCGATGCAGAGCGCAAGAACTTCATTTCCGGCATGCACGAGTTTTCGGCAGGCGCATCCAAGAAGTACGGCAAGAAATTCGGGGAGCTGTCTGCGAGCCAAAAGGATCAGTACTTCGGTGAGCTGCTGGCGATGGCGGAAGCTGCGCAGACATCCACGAGCGGTACAGGCGCAGGTGCGCCGCGTACGCCATTCGTAGTTCTCATGAAGCGGCTCACGATTTTCGGCTATTACACGAGCGAACTCGGGGCCACGATCGAGCTGCATCAACAGATCGCCTCGGAGCAATACGTACCCGCTGCGGTCATCAAACCAGGCGATCGGGCGGATTCCGGGATTCTATCCGCCATGTACCCGTTCAGCGCGAGTTGACGCGCGGAGCCGATCACGACTTCGACGCGATCGTGATCGGCTCCGGCATTTCCGGAGGTTGGGCTGCGAAGGAGCTCACCGAGCAGGGACTCAAGGTGCTGCTGCTCGAGCGGGGGCGCTCGATCACTCCCGCGGACTACATCGGAGAGCACAAGCCCGCCTGGCAGTTCCCATTCCGCCAGCTCGGCGATCGGAAGCGATACGAACGCGATTACCCGATCCAGAGTACCTGCTATGCGTTCGGCGAGCCGACCGAGCAGTTCTGGATCAAAGACGCGGAACATCCGTACGGCCAGGATCCCGCGCGCCCGTTTAGCTGGATTCGCGGCAATCACCTCGGTGGCAAATCACTCATGTGGGGGCGCTGCACACCTCGCTGGGGCCCCATCAATTTCGAAGAGAACAAGCGGGACGGGCACGGCATCGACTGGCCGATTCGTTACGACGACATCCGACCGTGGTACGACCACGTCGAAGAGTTCATCGGCGTATCCGGGCAGACTGAATACGATTCGCCGACCGCGCCGGTTGGGCGCTTTCAGCCCGGCATGCTCATGAATGCGTGCGAGACATTCGTCGCCGACAGAATTCGCGAGAAATTTCCGGGCCGTCACCTGACGATCGCACCTTCCGCCATCCTCACGAAGGAGCTTCACGGTCGATTGCCGTGTCACTACTGCGGACCGTGTGAAAGAGGCTGCTCGACCGGATCGTATTTCAGCTCGATCAGCTCGACGCTGCCGGCGGCGAGGGCGACGGGCAATCTCACGGTCGTCACCGACAGCGTGGTGGTCGGGCTCGACTACGATCCGAAGTCGCGCAAGGTCGCGGGTGTTCGCACCCTCGATCAGAACACCCGCGCCGGCAAGCGCTATACCGCGAGAATCGTCTTCCTCAATGCGTCGACTCTTGGCACGACGCAGATCCTGCTCAATTCAACCAGTGAAACTTTCCCAAATGGGCTCGGTAACCGCAGCGGAGTGCTCGGCCACTACCTGATGGATCACCTCTACCTCAATGTAAGCGGTGTGATCCCGGGGATGCTGGACAAGTACACGATTGGCAATCGGCCGGCAGGCGTGTGGATGCCGCGCAATCACAATATCGGGGAGCAGAATGCGCCGTTCCTTCGTGGCTTCAGCTATGAGGGGGGCGCATCGCGTGCAAACTGGACGGGCGTCTCCGTGTCCGGCCATGGCGCTGCGCTCAAGCAGCGCTTGCGGGAATACGGGCCGTGGACGTTCTCCTTCTATCCCTTTCTCGAATGTCTTCCCTACCGCGATAACCGGCTGACCCTCGATCCGGTTCGCAAGGACAAGTTAGGTCTCCCCATCCTCAATACGCGCTTCGAATGGGGAAAGAACGAGCGCGCGATCGCCGAATTCATGTTCAACGACGCGACTGCGATGTTGAAGGCCGCCGGAGCGACGGACATCGTGCCGCCTCCCGAGGAGTTGCCGGCCGGCGGATTAGGCATCCACGAGATGGGAACCGCGCGGATGGGGCGCGATCCCGCAACGTCATTTCTGAATGCGCACAATCAGTCTCATGAGGTTGCCAACCTCTTCGTGACGGACGGCGCGTGCATGACATCCACTGCTGCGCAGAATCCGTCGCTCACGTATATGGCACTGACGGCGCGTGCCGCGAACTATGCCGTGCAACAGATGAAGTCCGACGCGCTCTGACGCGCGGTGCTCAGCACGTATGCGGCGGAAGAGACCCTTCAAGAATTGGTCGGGATGAAAGGATTTGAACTTTCGACTCCTACGTCCCGAACGGTAATATCACCTTTCTGGTCGATACGCGGAATCTTCCCAGGTCCCAAACTACCTAAGCATTTAGGGTTTGTCGCCGGATTGTTCATACGGCCATCGATGGCGCAAACTAGTTTGGGAGTCACATGGCGTGGCTCGCCGGTGGCTGGTTCCCGATTGTTTACGCGCCAGGCAAAACGCTATGAAAGCGTGTTTGGCAACGAGGTCATCGCAGGCGCCGGCGCGACCGCCGTGCCGGCGCCGTGCCGGCGCTGCGGCGGCGTTCGTATTGACGCCCCAGCCGCCAGGCGGTGAGTCCCCAGACGCCCGAGACGATCACACCGGCGAGCATCGCACCCTGGAATCCAATGCCCATCGATCGCAGCCCCGTCTGTCCCCACGCAGCCGTCAGATCGCCCAGCCGATAGACCACAGTATCGATGACGTTCTTGACCTTGTAGCGCTGCTCCTGGGGAACGACCGTGAAGCAGATCTCGCGACTGGGTCTGGCGATGGCGTACTGCGTGACGCGTCGCAGGCCCTGCATTGCCTGGATCATCAGCAAGGTCGGCGACAGCGCGAACAAGACGAACGACGCTGCCATCAATACCGGATTCAGGATGAGGCTGGCGGTCACACCGAAGCGCAGGATGAATTGCTTCAGGCCGAACAACAGCACCGCAAGAGAGCAGATGTTCACCGCCAGATCGATCTCCGCCAGCGCCTGTGTTCTGGCTTCCACGCCGGTAAAGGCGTTGGCGATGAAATCGGTCTGGATGAAGTAGCCGATCGTCGAGATCCAGGTCATCAGAAGGAAGAACACGGCGAGGTTCGAGAGATACAAGGACTTGAAGATGGCGGTAAAACCGTCGAACAGATGGCCCTCGAGTTCGTGATCAAGCGTGGAACGCTGCGCCTCCTCGTGGCTTTGCTGCAGGAGGATCTTCTCGCGCATGAGCCGGCCGACCAGGAGGATGACGACCAGCAGACCCACGGCCGCGACCACCAGCAGCCATTCGATGCCGATCACCTTCGAGAACAGGCTGGCCACGAGCGGGCCCGCGATGGCTCCGAGGCTGCCCCCTGCCGCGATGAACGGGATGAGTCGGGAGGCCTGGTCTGCCGTGAACACATCGACGATCAGGCTCCAGAAGGTCGACACCATGATCAGATTCACTACGCTGAACCACCAGTAGAACGCCGTGGCGAGCAGGCGGTTTTCAGGAGCGATGCTGAAGAAAAAAGCGAAGAACAGAAGATTGAGGATCAGGAACCAGAACACACCGATGAGCACACGAGACAATTTGAACGTGCCGACGAGCCACGCGAACACCGGTGCACAAATCAGGGTGAGGAAAAACGTTCCAGTGAACAGGTTCTGGAGCTGGTCGACTCCGAGAACGGTCGCCATCGCATCCCTGACCGGACGCAGAATGTAGTAGCTGCTGAGCAGGATGAAGTTGCCGCAGAACGCCACGATCGTAGCCGTACGTTCGTGCGGCGCGGCAGCGTCGAAGATACGGAGCCAGCTACGGAACGGCGTGCTCATGGCAAATGCCATGGCGAAGTCACTCGTGCCTCGTGGCCCCACCAATGAGGTCGTCGCCGCGCACGCTCTCATAGCGCTTGCCCAGTAGCCAGGCGATCGGAAACCAGATCGCCGCCACCACCGCACCAAAGATTGCCATGCCGCCGATGCCGAACGGCAAGATGAACGAGCTCACCCACGCGGAGCTCACGTCGCCGAAGCGATACACCACGGTGTCGATGACGTTCTTCGCCTTGTACTTGCTCTCTTGGTCCACCACCGTGAACAGCATTTCGCGCGTGGGCTTCGCCACCGCGTACTCGGCCACGCGCCGCAACACCTGGATGCCACCCAGCACCATCAGCACCGGCGACAGCAGCACCGCCACGAAAGCGAGCACCATGATGACCGGGTTCACCAAAAGGCCAGTAGTCACACCGAAGCGCGAGATGATGCGCCCGGTGCCGAAAAGCTGGATCAACACCGCCCCCGAGTTCACGATCAGGTCGATGGTGGCGTAGGCCTGTGTGCGCGCTTCACGGCTGTCGAACGCCTTGGTGATCAGATCGCCGAGCTGGATGTACACGATCGTGGAGATCCACGTCATCAGCAGCAGGAACAGCGCCAGCAGCAGGAGATATGGTGAGCGGAACAGCAGCTTGAAGCCATCGAACGGATTGCCAGCAAGACGCCGGTCGAGCGTCGTGTGCTGGGTTTCGACCCCCGCGGCGACCATGCGCCGCTTTTCCGCCGTGAGCATGCGCACCAGCACCGCGGTGAGAAGAAAGCCCAGCGCCGAGATGAGCAAGAGGTTGTTGTTGCCCACCGACTTCACCAGCACGGTGGCGATGAGGGGTCCTGCGATCCCGCCGATTGTGCCGCCGGCCGCGACGAAACCGAACAGACGCTTGGCCTGCGTGCGCGAGAAGATGTCGGCCATGAACGTCCAGAACACCGAGATGATCAGGATGTTGAAAGTGCTGACCCAGACATAGAACGCGGCCGCTTCGCCGCGATCCTTGCCGTCGGCCGATTCGAACAGGACGTAGAAGATCAGGATGCTCAGCGCGACGAAGCCGTACACGCACGGCAGGAACGTCGAGAGCTTGATGCGCGAGGCGAGCCACGAGTACAGCGGCGCAAACAGAAAGCTCGCGATGAATGTTCCGGTGAACAGCTCCTGGATGTTTTCCATGCCGTACACGGTGCCCATCGCGTCGCGCACCGGTTTCACGGTCGAGTAGCTGCCGAACAGCAGAAAGAAAAACACCATGCTCAGTATCACGGCGCGCATCTCGTACGGTTCGATGATGGCGGCGGATTTGAAGAGTCGGGCGAGACCAGTGGGCGATTTGTAGTTCATGTCGATCCAGCAGTTGTGACCTTGTTGAAGGCGGCTCGAGCCCACTCTCGAGTTGTTTTTATGAGCGCGCGGAGCGACTTACGAAAACCCGGCGGCGTCATCCCCGTCGATACCAGCATCGAGACCCGCGCGCGCACCGAAGGTTCGCGGGCATCGCGTGGATATAATATTGACCAGAAGATGTTTATAGCAAATAATTATTACCAAAGTTGCATTGTGCGAAGAGATATGCAAACGAGAGCGCGCGACGAGATTGGGCCGGGACTGCAGGGCGACATCGCGCAGGGGTTTGGGTTTTTCATGTGCTTGGCGGCCCTTGCTTGCTTGATTCCCGTGGACGCCGCAATTTTTTTCGTGGGCGTCGGCGTGTCTTTGCTGTATATATTGACCACAACATAGTTTGGCTTGAAGAAATATCCAAGATAACGTGGTGGCACTTTCGCCGCATCGAGCAGTGGGAATCGGCCAGCAACGAGTGGGCTGTTGACTGTCTGGCCAGTAGTTCTGCCTTCGGCGTCTCGATCGAAAAATTTCGCGGAGCAAGACTCCGCTTGGGGGAATAAACATGTTTTTGTCAGTTACCGACGAGGCCGCTGTTACACGCGCCGTTACCCGATCGAAAGCTCACGCTCTGCGCACCCTCGCACTGGCGATAACCTGTGCGCTGACCATGGCGGTCCACGCCGCCGACGAGACACCCACGGCCGCGGCTCCGTCAGAGCCTTCTCAAACTCTGCCGTCGGCAGTTTCTTCGGAAACCGAAGGTGACGTGGAAGAAGTCGTTGTCACGGGGTCGCGCCTGGTACGCGCCGCCGGCTACACCGCACCGACGCCGGTCACCGTGCTGAATGCCGATAGTCTTGCGCAGAAGGCGCCGACCAGCCTGCCCGACGCGCTCAACCAGATCCCCGTCTTCCAGGGATCTATCAGCAACTCGCAGGATCGCAACTCAACCTCGAACCGTGTGCGCACGGGCAATTACCTCAACCTGCGTTCGCTGGGGCCGCAGCGCGTGCTGGTGCTTCAGGACGGTATGCGCCTGCCGCCGACCGGCAATGCCGGCGGCACCGATGCCAACATGATTCCGCAGATGCTGATCGAGCGCATCGAGGTCGTCACCGGCGGTGCGTCGGCGGCTTACGGCTCGGACGCTGTCTCGGGTGTCGTCAACTTCATCGTCGACAAGAATTTCGAAGGGCTGAAGGTGCAGGGGCAGGGCGGTATCTCGTCGCGCAGCGACAATGATTCCTACCGCACGGGCGCCGCATATGGCCGCTCGCTGTTCGACGGCCGGATGCACCTGACCTTCAGCGCCGAGACCGCGCACACGGATGGCATCAAGGACAAATCCACGCGCAAGCTGGTGAACGAAGATTGGGCGGTGATCGGCGCGGGTACCGCGGCCGATCCGTTCCGCAACGTGACGGGTGTGAAATTCAACACGGGCTCGGATGGTGGCTACATCTCGTCGGGTCCGCCAGCGCTGATCCGGCAGCAATTCCTGCCGGACGGCAGCGTCGGCGCCTTCGATCCCGGCGTTCCGACCGGGCGCGCCGGCCTCGGCTTCGGCGGTGACGGATATGCTTACAAGCACGATTCCACGCTCGTCGCCGCGTCGACCACCAACCAGTTCTTCGGTCGCATGTCCTACGATCTGGGCAACGACATGGAAGCCTTCGTGCAGGCGAGCTTCAGCACGGCGAAGAACTGGGACGCGGGTTCGAGCTCCTCTTCCACGGGCAACGGCGGCCCGCGCATCTTCGCGGAGAACGCGTTCCTGGATCCGGCCGTCCGGGCCCTGTTCGGCACCACACCGAGCATCCAGATAGGGCGCAACCTGCCCGAATATCCGAATTCCCCGGTGGAGCAGCGGACACGTGCCCTCATCGCGAACGCCGGCATCAGCGGCTCGCTGGGCGACAGCAGCTTCAAGTGGGACTTCACGTACAGCTACGGTCGCACCCGCTTCAACAACGAGACGGTCCAGAACAACAACATCCGCTACTACGCGGCTTTGGATGCGGTGATGGATCCGGACAGCGGCCAGATCGTGTGCCGTGTCACGCTGACCAACCCGACGACGGCGCCGGGCTGCGTGCCGATCAATCTGATCGGCGCCGGCTCGATCACCCAGGAGGCGCTCGACTACGTGCTCGGCGTCTCGACGTGGGAGTCGATCAATGAACTCCACGACGTCCAGTTCAGTGTCACGGGCGAGCCGTTCTCGACATGGGCGGGTCCGGTCGCGACCGTCGTGGGCGCCGAATATCGCCACCAGAGTCTCGACCAGACCAGCAACAGCGACACCGCGGTCACCCTCGATCCCGCGGTGTTGGGTCTGCGCGGCGTGCCGGTTGACACGCGCATCTACGGGACCAGCGTGAGCTTCGCGGAGGGCAGCTACGACATCAAGGAGCTCTTCACCGAAGTGTCGGTGCCGCTCGCCAGGGATGCGTTCCTCGCCAAGTCGCTCGAACTGAACGGCGCGTTCCGCTACACCGACTACAGCACCAGCGGTGCGGTGAAGACCTGGAAGCTGGGCAGCACGTACGAGCCGGGCGGCGGAGTACGGTTCCGCGCAACCCTGTCGCGCGACATTCGCGCGCCCACTCTGTATGAGTTGTATTCGGGTGAATCGCTGCGCGGCCAGTCGTACTCCGACGGGTTGACGAACACGCTGACCGGCTACAGCGAGGTCAACCGCGGCAATCCCGACCTGCAACCGGAAATCGGTAACACCTTCACAGGCGGTATCGTGTTCCAGCCGACGTTCCTGTCCGGCTTCGCGATCTCGGCCGATTACTACCGCATCAAGATCAAGAACGCGATCGCGAGCCAGTTCACCAGCATCCAGGTGCTCGACCAGTGCGCCAACAGCAACTACACGAGCCCGCTGTGCGCGCAAGTGATCCGCTACGCCGACACGAACCTGATCCGGCGCGTGAATATCTTTCAGACGAACGTTTCGAGCATTCAAAATGAAGGCGTCGATCTCGAGACTTCATTCCGCACTGATCTCGCGGGCGGCCAGTTCAGCGCGCGCATACTGGGGACGCGTCTGCTGAGCTATACGACGCAGGGCAATTCGGCGGCGCCGACAATCGAATACGCGGGCGTCGCGGACTTCTCCGATGTCGGTGGCATTCCGTTTCCGATGCCGAAGTGGCGCGGCAATCTCGATCTCACCTACACCCGCGGTGGGTTCACGGTGAGTGCGCAGGAGCGCTACATCGGCAGCTACAAGAGATCGCATCTGTTCGTGTACGCGGAGAACGACATTCCGTCGATCGCGTACACCGACTTGAGCCTCAGCATGGAATTGCACCCTGGCAATGGACCCGCGTTGCAGGTGTACACGACGATCAACAACCTGTTCGACAAGGACTATCCGCTCGTGCCGCTCAGCGCCAACCCGGGCCTGCCGATCGCGACCTTCCGGTCCATCTACGACGTGGTCGGCCGCTACTACACGCTCGGCGTCCGCGCCAAGTTCTGACATCCAATGCCTTCCACAGGAGTTCAATCATGATCGGTGAGCGAAAACTAGATAGGGATGCGCAGCAGACCGCCGGCTGCCTGGCCCGGCGCTGGCCTTCGGCGCTGGCACGGATGGTCCTCGTCGTCGCGTGTGCGTTTCCGCTCGCCGGTTCCGGCGTTGCCTCGGCTGCCGAGGCTGAAGAGACCCAGGCTTCGGTGCCTTACACCGGACCGTTGTCCATGACCGATCAGGAGGTGGCCGCGCTCATACAGCGACTGGGTCTCACGCTGACCGACAAACCGGCGCGCGAGCTGGTCAAGGGCTGGCGCAAGCCGAAAAAAGCGATTGTCTTCGCGGAGAGATCACCGCAGTGGATTCCGTGGCTGCGCACGGCAGCGCCGGATCTGAAGATCTTCGTCGTGGAACGCGGCATGCCAAGACCTTTGACGAAGGAATTTCTCGCACAAGTGGCTGACGTTGACATTCAGATAGGCGGCTCGTGTTCCAAAGACCTGCTCGCGGCGGAAAAAAAGCTGCAATTCATCCAGTCCTCCCACGTTGGAGTGGAAGGCTGCTTTACGGGTGACGTACCAAAGAGATTGCTCGATGGCGACGTCATCATGGCGAACCAGAAAAGAGCTTACGGCGGGCCCATCGCAACTCATGCCATTGCAATGATGCTGGCTCTCCAGCGCGGTCTGGACCTGTACGTGCGCATGAATGACGCCGAGCAATTCGTTCCGACTCCTTATCGGTTGAGATTCCCGCAGGGGCAGACGATGTTGGTCGTCGGCCTTGGCGGGCTGGGGACTGACGTCGCGAAAGTGGCCCACAAGTTCGACATGAAGATCATCGGCACGAGGAACTCGAGTCGTGAAAAGCCGGATTTCGTCGACTATGTCGGTCTCGCCAGCGAACTACCCGATCTGATCGGCAAGGCCGATGTCGTGGTTGCCGCCGTGCCTTTGACTGATCAAACCAGGAAACTTTTCAATGCCGACATGTTCGGCCGCATGAAGAAGGGTGCGTTGTTCATCAACGTGGCGCGTGGCGGCCTCGTGGACAGCGCCGCTCTCGTCGCCGCGCTCAAGTCGGGTCAAGTGGGTGGTGCAGGGCTCGATGTGACCGACCCTGAACCGTTGCAGAAGGGGGATCCTTTGTGGCACGCACCTAACATCATCATCACCCCTCACATGTCTGCGCACTTCAGCTCCGCGGGCGACGGTATCGAGAGACTCGGCAACGAAACCATCGAGGCGTGGGCGGTCATGCGCGAAAACGTGCGTCGCTATATCGCCGGCGACCAGATCTATTCGATCGTCGATACCAAGGTCGGATACTGATGAAGGTAGGCTTTGTCGGCACGGGGATCATGGGGCGACCGATGGCCCGGCACCTTCAGACGGGTGGCAACGAACTCTTTCTCGTCGCTCATCGCTCGAAACTGCCGGAGGAACTGATCGCGGGCGGCGCCAGGGTTTGCGCAACGGCCGCGGAGCTCGCTGCCGCGGCGGACGTGGTTATTTTGATGTTGCCCGATACGCCGGACGTGGAAAGCGCGTTGTTTGCCGCAGGGGGCGTGGCGCAAGGTCTGCGCGGCGGTACCTGTGTCATCGACATGAGCTCCATCGATCCCATCGCAACGCGAGGGTTCGCCGCAAGGATCGAGAAGCTTGCGTGTGACTACGTGGACGCGCCCGTGTCGGGTGGTGAAGTGGGTGCAAAGGCCGCGACGCTGACCATCATGTGCGGCGCCGACAGTGAGGTGTTCGATCGAGTCCGACCGCTGTTCGCGCTGATGGGCAAGAACATCACGCGGGTCGGAGAGGTGGGTGCGGGGCAGGTGGCGAAGGTCGCCAACCAGATCATCGTCGCCTTGAACATCGAAGCGGTGGCCGAGGCGCTGCTGTTCGCAACCAAGGCGGGTGTGGACCCGGGCAAGGTTCGCGAAGCGTTACTGGGCGGGTTCGCCGCGTCGCGCGTCCTGGAAGTGCACGGACAGCGGATGATCGACCGGACCTTCGCGCCTGGATTTCGCATCTCGCTCCATCAGAAAGATCTGAACCTGGCGCTCAGCAGCGCGCGCGCACTCGGCATGGCGCTGCCGAACACTGCATCCACGCAGCAGTTGTTCAGCGGCTGCGTCGCGCAGGGCGGTGCTGACTGGGACCACTCGGCGTTGGTTCGCGCGCTCGAACGATTGGCCGGCATCGAAGTCGCTGGTGGCATCGAATCAAAGAAATGAGGGGAATGAAATGGATGAATTGATCTCACGTCGCAGCGTTCTGCAGGCATTGTCCGTTGCCGGCCTGTCGGTGACGGGCGGTGCCTTCGAGGCCATCGCGCAGACTTCCCCCGGTGTGCCGGGTGCATTCGACCTGCGCCGCTGGTGGAACTACGACTACCGCATCGTGCAGACGAATCTGCGTGAGATCGACATCCTCGAGAACCCGACAGAGATTGCACGCGCGGTGCGTGAGTTCGGCGGCAATGCCATCGTGTCGAATATCGGCGGGATCATCGCCTTCTATCCGACGAAGCTGAAATATCACGCCCGCAATCCCTATCTGAAAGGCGATTTCGTCAAGGCGATGATCGAAGCGGCGCACGCCGAGAACCTGGCCTACCTCGGCCGGTTCGATACTTCGAAAGGCATGGGGCTCGCCTACAAGGACCACCCCGAGTGGTTCATGGTCAACCGCAATGGCACGCCGCGCGAATACGAAGGAACCTATCAGGCGTGCCCGAGCGGACTGTGGCTCCAGGATTACGCGTTGCAGATCCTTCGCGAAGCGCTCAAGCAGTACAAGCCGAATGGTGTGTTCTTCAATGGCGTGGGCTTCGGACAGAACGACTACGCCGGCATCGATCGCGGCAGTTGCGTGTGCGAAAACTGCCGGAAGGGATTCCGCGCGATGTTCGGCCTCGAACTACCCACGCAGGAAGGGTTCGCGGATCCCAACTGGCGCAAGTATCTCGAGTACCAGGAGCGGGTCACGGCGGGAATCAACGAGAAGATGGACAAGCTCGCCGCAGAGCTCATCCCCGGAGTGCCGATCTTCCGCCACGAGCAGTATCAGTATGTGGGTCGCGGCGAGTTGCAGCGGCGCGTGGTGCGGCCTGCGCCGGAGTGGCAGTACCAGTCCGGCGAGCAGGTGCGCGGCGCAAAGGCGCGCAATCCGGGTAAGCCCTTTTCGGCCACGTCGACGACACACGTCGACTATCCGTGGCGGCAGGTTACCGAGACTTCCGACTACCACATCAATCGTTTCGCCCAGATGCTCGCCCATGGCGGCAAGCTCGACCTTTACCTGATGGGTTCGCTTGCGGATCAGGACGACCCGGGTTACTTGCCGCCCCTGTCCGCGCTGTTCAAGTGGGAAGCGGCGAACACCCGCTTTTACACCGACCTCAATCCGGCTGCGCGCGTCGGGCTCTATGAATCGCGCGCGACGCAACGCTTCGCAGCGGCGACACCCTTCGCGCAATACCGCAATGGTGCGGTCCGCGGCGCCACCAGCGCGCTCGTCGACTCGCGCATTGCTTTCCAATCCGTCAGCAGCGAGCGGGTGGCCGACGGCACCGTATCCCTGAACGAGAATTTTGATGTCATCGTCGCGCCGCACGTGCTGTGCCTTCCCGAGCGCGAAGCCGCGGCACTCGATCAATTCGTGGCGCAGGGTGGTCTGCTCATTTCGACCGGCATGACCGCGGGATTCGACGGTGAGGGCAAGGCCCTCGCGCGCGTTCCACTGGCTTCATTTCCGTTCGAGAAATACGACGCGCCGCAGAAGGTCGCCGGCTGGACGCTCGACGCCGCGAAAAGCGAATTCAAGTTCGCAAAAGGACGTGTGCCCATCGATGCGTACTATTTCGCCGGCACGTCGAAGGCAGGTGCCGACAATCTGGTCCCGTTTGCTCCCGACCAGCGCTTTGGTCCACCGGAATTCAGTTATGCGGTGCCGGGCGCCGTCGTGCGCGCGAGCCCGGGCGTGGCGCACCTTGCGCATGGCAAAGGTCACGCCGTGCACATTCCATGGCTCCTCGACTGGCATTACTACCGGGACGGTCTGCCTATCCACCAGCAACTGCTCGCGGGCCTCATCGCGCGTTACGCGCCGGCTCAACGCGTGACGCTCACTGGAGCCGGACCGGTCGAGCTGGCGATTCAACGTCGTGGAGAGAAGTCGCTGCTCGTACATGTCATCAACTATGCCGGGCAACGCAACGGTCGTTACGACACGCCGCCCGCTATCCATGGTCTGAGTCTCGGGATCAACTCACCGCCTTCGGAGTCCGCCACCGCGCTGGTTGCAGGGCAGACAATCAAGGGTGTCAGTCGCGCAGGCGATCCCAGCCGTCTGTGGTTCGATCTGCCACCGGTGGGGGCATTCGAAGCAATCGCCATTGGAACCTGAGACGGGAAGCTGAGGCGCGCGCGATCCAAAGCTAACCGAGGTGTTCTTTCGGAATGATCAGGATCGCCCGAAAATCGTTGACGTTGGTGCGGGTCGGACCCGTCGTAATGAGATCGCCGAGCGCGTCGAAGAACCCACCGCTGTCGTGCGCGTCGAGGTGCGCAGCGGCGTCGAGACCCAGCGCGCGTGCTCGGATAAGGCTGTCGGGGGATAACAGTGCGCCAGCAGCTCCGCCACTTGCGCCATCTTCGCCGTCGGTGTCACCTGCGAGGGCCCACACGCCGGCGGAGCCCGCGAGCGCTTCGCCGAGCGCAAGCAGGAACTCGCTATTGCGGCCGCCGCATCCGGCACGACCGCCTGTTATCGTGACGGTCGTCTCGCCTCCGGAGAGGATGACCCGCGGTCGCGTGCGTAGGCCGAGTGCGTGCCTCGCCATCGCGGCGCCGACCTCGCGGCTTTCACCCTCCAGATCATCACCCAGGATTTCGACCCCGAGTCCCTCGCTGCGTGCGACCTCCGCTGCTGCCGCGAGTGCGGCGCCAGGCGTGGCGATTATCCGGAACTCACAATGGTTGCCAGTTCGTACAGGTGCAGAGGCCGCGCGCAGGCGTTCGACCACGGCAGCAGGCAGCAGATTTTCCAGCCGCGCGATGACGGAAGTCAGATCGAGGTTCGTGTCCCCGTCCGGAACCGTCGGGCCCGAGGCGATCGCGGCGGGCTCGTCGCCCGGGATATCGCTGATGGCCAATGTGATTACTCTCGCAGGCGCAGCCGCACAGGCCAGCCTGCCACCCTTGATTGCCGAAATGCGTTTGCGCACGGCATTCAGCGTTCGGATGTCGAGGCCAGACTGGAGCAGTACCCGATTCGTCGTCTGCTTGTCCGCGAGCGTGATTCCCGGCGCGGGAAGCGCCATGACCGAAGATCCACCGCCGGAGATCAGTGCAAGGACGAGATCGTCCGGGCCGAGCCCTGATACTGAATCCAGAATCTCCTGTGCGGCCGCAACGCTGTTCGCGTCCGGTACCGGATGCGCGGCTTCACGGACGGTGATGCGCCGGGTCGGCGCGCCGCTGCCGTATGGAACGACTACGACGCCGCTCAATGGCACGTCCGGCCACGCCGCCTCCACCGCGGCAGCCATCGAGCCCGCGGCTTTTCCTGCCCCGACGACGAGGCAGCGTCCGGTCGGTGGAAGAGGCAGATGGGCAGCAAGGACTTTGCGCGGATCGGCGCTCGCGATCGCGGTTTCGAACAGCCCACGCAGCAGGACGCGTGCGTTGACGTCGTCCCATGTTCTTGTTGTCGAACGGTCCATCGCGCTCCTATGCATATGGTGAGAGTATTGAACAGTTTTTTTATTTAGCCAAGTTTTTTGACCAAAAAGTGGAAGCTCCATTTGTTGTGGTTAGTTGTTGACGGTCGATTCGATCAAATGCAACTCTATGAGCACAGGTAATCGGAAGGTGCCAATGGCTACACAATCGATCCGGCCGGCAAAACTCGCGGACGCGATTGCGGCGCATATTCAGCAGATGATCCTCGAAGGGTCGCTGCACCCGGGCGAGCGGCTGCTGTCGGAACGGGAGCTGTCAGAGAAGCTCGACGTATCCCGGCCGTCGCTCAGAGAGGCACTGGACAAGCTGGTGGCGCGGGGACTCATCACTGCCAATGCGCAGGGCGTCGCGCACGTCAGTGAAAACGTCGGCAAGAGTCTGCGCGACCCGCTCGAACTGCTGATGGACGCGCCCGACGCGCGAATCGACTGCCTCGAACTGCGCTCGGTCGTCGAGGCGGCCGCAGCGGGTCTGGCGGCGGAGCGTGCTTCGAAGGTGGATCGCGACACCATAAAAAGCCGCTTCGAAGCCATGGTGGCGGCGCATAAAGAACAAAGCGTCGACAAGATCGCGAAGACAGACGCCGACTTTCACTTCGCCATCTATGAGGCCAGCCACAACCTGATGATGCTGCATTTCATGCGCAGTCTGGAGGGCATCCTGCGCAACAATGTCTACCTCAATCGCAAGAATCTGTACGAGCACAGGACCGAGAAGGATTCGCAGCTTCACGAGCATCAGGCAATTTACGAAGCCATCATGAAGCGGGATGCCGATGCGGCGCGTGAGGCCGCGAAACTGCACATGACCACGGCCATGCAGACCCAACGCGAGATTTATGAGGCCGAACAGCGTCTGGAGGCGTCGATCCGGCGCCTCGCGCGCAGCGATCTGGTGTCGAACCGCAAAAGCAAAAACGCCAGCTGACCCGTTTACATTTCGGAAAACTTTTCTTACCATTCTGCTCCACAGGCCCCATACTGGGGTCGGCTCGGCTTGATGGTTAGAGAAAGTGCGGCACCCAGACCGCAGAGGGGAGGCTTATGTTTCATCAGCTCGTGACCCCGGTCGGCGGCAGCTTGTCGCTTTCTTTCTTAGTGGGGGTCATTCCGATCGCGGTGGTCCTGATCATGCTCGGTGTCATGCGACGTCCGGCCTGGCAGGCATCCAGCGTCGGATTGCTGGTGGCGTTCGTGCTTGCGACGCTGGTGTGGAAACTCCCCGCCAAACTCGCACTCAGCAGCGTCGCCGCGGGTGCCACCTTCGCGGCCTGGCCGGTGATGTGGATCGTCGTCAACGCGCTGCTCCTCTACAACATCTCGGTTGCATCGGGTCGCTTCGAGGCGTTTCGTGCCTGGATGGTGCAGCACCTGCCGAACGACAGCCGCGTCGTGCTCGTCGTCATCGGGTTTTCGTTCGGTTGCCTGCTCGAGGGAGTTGCCGGTTTCGGTACACCGATCGCCATCACCAGCGCGCTTCTGGTCGCGCTGGGTTTTCGCGCGCTCGACGCAGTGGTGTTCACGCTCATCTTCAACACCGCGCCCGTCGCGTTTGGAGCGCTCGGTTCGCCGGTGATCACGCTCGGCGCGGTGACACAGCTGAGCGACGTGACACTCGGCGCGATGATCGGCCGGCAACTGCCGTTCATAGCGCTGCTGCTGCCGTTCTATGCAATTGCGGTTTTCGGTGGCCTGCGCGCGGTGCGAGGCGTGTGGCCGGTCCTGCTGGTTGCCGGTGCCTCGTTCGCGCTGGTGCAGTTCATTTCCTCGAACTACCTGGGCTATGCACTGACCGATGTGCTGTCCTCGCTCTGTTCACTCATCCTCACGTTGCTGTTCCTGACGGTCTGGCGTCCGGCGCCAGACGCACGCTTCTCATTGGCCGGCGCAGGCAGAACGTCTACGGCGTCCCCCGGCGCCGGGCTCGGCTTGTCAGTGTGGAGCGGGTGGTTGCCATGGCTCGTCCTGTCAGCGGTCGTCATCGCATGGGTGCACTTGAAGGTGAATCTCATCGGCGAGATGAAGGTGCAATGGCCCGGGCTGCACAATGCGGTGTTCATCACGACTTACAACAAACCTTACGCGGCAGTCTGGACGTTCCAGCCTCTGGCTACCGGCACCGCGATCCTCGCTGCGACGTTCATCACCGCGATTCTGGTTCGGTTGTCCCTGAAGCAGTTCCTCACTGCGCTCGACGGAACAATGCGCCAGATTCGCTTGCCGTTGCTGACCACGGTGATCATCGTCGGCCTGGCATATCTCATGAACTATTCCGGCATCGCTTACACGCTCGGTGTTGGCGTGGCCTCGGTCGGCTTCCTGTTCCCGCTCGTGTCGGCGTTCCTCGGCTGGCTCGCAGTATTCCTTTCGGGAAGCGACACCTCGGGTAATGCGCTGTTCGGCAACCTGCAGGTCGTTGCCGCGCATCAGCTCAATCTGAGCCCGGTGCTGATGGCAGCGACCAATGCCTCGGGCGGCGTGATGGGCAAGATGATTTCGCCGCAGAACATCTCTACCGGCACGTCCACGACCGATCTGCGAGGACAAGAGGGCGCGGTGCTGGCTCGAACCTTTCCGCACAGCCTGGTCCTGACGCTGATCCTTGGCATCATCGTTCTGCTTCAGCAGTACGTGTTTCCCGAAATCATCGCGCATTGAACCGCGCCGCAGAGATTCAGATCGTGCGGCATGCTGAATTTCTGTTGGCGCTGATGCTGGTCACCCTGTTCGCCATGTGCGGCTGCGTTGCCAGCTCGCCAAAGCGCGACGTCGAGAACCCCTATCTTCAGGAATTCTGGCGCTCGGAAGCGGAGGGCAGGACATTTTCGCCGGTGACCGAGCTGATGCCGCAGATGTCGCTGCATGATGCCTACGGATTGCAAAAACGAATCGTTTCTGCGCGACTCGCGATGGGCGACAAGGTCGCCGGTTACAAGGGTGGGTTGATGTCGGCAGCCTCGCTGGCTGCAAGACACGTGTCGGAGCCTCTCACGGGCGTCTTGTTCGTCAGCGGCGATGCGCGGGACGGTGCACAGATCTCGCTTTGCGGCTATCGCCGAGCTGGTTTCGAATTGAAACTGGGCTATGTGTTCGCTCGCGAAGTGCGGGCCCGGATCGAGAGTCTGGATGAGTTGCGGACACTGGTCGCGGAAGTCCAGCCCATCGTGGAGCTTCCGGACATTGCCTACCGCGATGACAAGACCTACAACGCCGTCGACATGGTGGCAGCCAACATCACTGCTGCTTACTTCGTGCGTGGAATTGCCAGATCAGCCGGAGCGATCGATCTCGATGCCTTGAACGTGACGCTGAAACGGGATGGCGTGGAGGTAGCGCGCGGACAAGGACGCGAGTCACTCGGCGCGCAATGGGAGAGCCTGCGCACGGTCGCCAATCTCGTGACTGCGAATGGTGGTCGAATCGCGGCCGGGCAGATCGTCATCACTGGCAAGATTGGCAACAAGGGTGATCTCGTACCCGGCACGTATTCGGCAGATTACGAGTCTCTCGGAGTGACCACCTTCACCGTAGTCCAATGTTCGCGGGCAATCGACGCGCGCTGACGTGCGGCGTAGCCGCCAGCGAACGGCGGTTCAGTCAACGATCCTGAGTCGTGTCAGGCGTCTTGCTTGGACGGTCCGCCGGCGTTGCAACACATAGATGAGCCGCTGCTCATCGATCTACCAACGAGAAATTCCAAGGCGGTCGCCCTCCAGATCAACCGATCAATATCGGGACGCACATACGGATCGGCCTGGCTCGACGGAGAACATCGAACCCGCCCAGAGGCATCAGGGGTGGAAGGATGACCTGTAAGCGGGACTGTTGTGTTTTTTTGGTAAAGCTAATGCACCGGCCAAATATGCTCGCGCCGACCCACTGAGCCCAAGCCTATTGATAGAGAGTTGCCTGCGTCGGTTGCCTGCCAAGACCGCCCTTTTCGAGCAAAAACAAGGCGAACGGACGCCCTTAATCGCGGTTGTTACGAATTAGGACAACGAAAAGCACCGTTGCGTACATTGGTACAAAATGTTATCTAAGTTGCCAGCAAGGCAAGCCCGCGACCACAGGGGGTAACCATGAACAGATATTTCTGCGCTGTGCTTTTCGCTGGCGCTGGCGCCGCCGCCTCTAGCATTCCGGCAGTCGCCCAGACAACAAACGCTGAATCAGCACCGGTTGAAGAGGTTGTCGTAACGGGCAGCCGTATTGCACGAACCACTTTCGAAACGCCCACGCCAGTAACCTCGATCGGAGAAAAAGAGCTGGAGGCGAAAGCCGCCACGAGCGTGATCGATTTATTGGACGACGTCCCCGCCCTTCGTCCAAACAGGATCGCCGGAAGTGGACGAAGCATCGGCACTAGCAACTTCAATATGCGGTCGCTGGGAGCTTCCCGGACGCTGGTGATGCTGGATGGTCAGCGCTTGATGGATTCCAGCCCGGTTGGCGGGTTTGACGTGAACGTCATTCCCGCGCCGCTCCTCGCCCGTGTCGACATCGTGACCGCTGGAGCCTCCTCGGTGTACGGGTCGGACGCGGTGACTGGCGTTGTGAACCTCGTGCTGAACAACGAGCTTGAAGGCGGCAGGGTCGACGCGCAATACAACGTCTCGTCCCGCGGAGACAAGGACACGCGTTCCGCGAGTGTCGCGTACGGCGGCGGGTTCGCCTCGGATCGCGGGCACATGATCGTTGCGGCGTCCTATGTCGACAGCCCGGATATCTTCTATCAAGGCGACCGCTCATGGGGACAGCAGGGCTACACGCTCATTCCGAATGCGGCCTACACGCCGACTAACGGCGAGTATCGCCAACTCATCGTGCCGAACGTACGCCTTTCCCAGATGACGAATGGCGGAGTCATCACCACCGCGGGCCCGCTCAAGAACATTCAGTTCGAGGCCAACGGGCAACAAAGCTTGTTTGTTCAGGGCACGAACGTCGGCACCATCTGGATGCAGGGCGGCGACGGCCTGATGACACAACCTGACTACGGAGTGTACATACCCGCGTCCGAGCAGGAGAGCGTGTTCTCTCGTATCACCTACGAGGTGACGCCCGAAATCGAAGCTCGGTTTGATCTTCTGGGCACACATTCCAAAAACGAATCGACCAACAACTTCAACTACAATAACGCGGACATCGTCATCACGAGGGAGAACCCCTATCTACCGGCGAATATCCTCGCCGGGATGATTGCTAACAATCTGCAGACGATCAGGATGGGTCGGCTCAACCCCGAAACCGGCCTCAATCACAACTTCTCGACAAACCACTATTACCGGGCTGGCGCAGGATTGAAGGGGAAGATTTTCCAGGATTGGACCTGGGACGTGGGTGCCAGTTACACCTACGGCTACGCGGAAAACCTGGGCGAGAACAACCGGAAGCAGGCCGAGTGGACTCGGGCGCTCGATGTGGTGACGGGACCGGCTGGTCAGCCAGTGTGTCGTTCGACCCTGACTTCTCCCAATGACGGCTGCGCGCCTGCCAATGTCTTCGGCCTCAATACGCTCTCGGCGGCCACTGTCGACTATGTGACCGGCACCTCCTCGCAGAGATCGTACTCGCGCAATACAACCGTCTCCGCCAACCTTTCCGGACAACTTGGCGTTACGTGGGCGGGCCCGATCTCCGTCGCGACCGGCGTCGAGTACCGCGACGAGCAGGTCGAGTCCAAGTCCGACCCGATTTCCGACATCAATGGCTGGCGGCAGGGAACGTTCGCCTCGTACAACGGTTCGGTCAATGTCGCGGAAATCTACGGCGAAGCCAGCTTGCCGCTCGCGAGGGACATCGCCATTGCCAAGAGCATGGACCTCGATCTTGCCGCCCGACACGTCAACTACAGCACCAGCGGCACCGCTGACGTCTGGAAGACCGGCCTCAACTGGTCGGTCAACGATCAAGTGCGTTTTCGCAGTACCTACTCCAAGGATTTCCGCGCACCCAAGATCGATGATCTTTTCTCCGCGTCGTCACTGCGGGCCGGGAACAGCGTCATCGACTTCGTGACGAATCAAACTGCCAACGTCAACGTGGTCACAGGTGGCAATCCAGCCCTGAAACCGGAGATCGCGCATACGCTTACCGCCGGGGTAGTGTTTTCACCCGGGTTCGCGCAGGGCCTGCAGTTATCGGTCGACTATTTCGACATCAAACTGGAAGACGCGCTCACGACATTCACGGCCCAGGAAGTCGTCAATCGTTGCGGAGGCGGTGACCAGCAGTTCTGCGCGGGCATCACACGCAATGCCGTGGGTGTCATCACTACCGTGAACACGACGCAGTTCAACGCGCAGGTCCTGAAGACCAGTGGCCTCGATTTAGAAGCGTCCTATCGCTTCGAATTGGATGCCGTCGTATCCGGCTGGCGAGGAAGCCTCGAGCTGCGCACCGTGGCGACGCATGTCGATCATCTGATCACTTCGACGGGCGGGCCAGAAATCGACGCTGCCGGACAACTCTCTGGAAACGGGACGCCGAAGTGGCGTGCGTCAACGACACTCGCCTACATCAACGGCCCCGTCAGCATTCGCGGCCTGTTCAACTACGTGGGTAAAGGCAAATACGACAACACCTACGGACCGCTGGACATCAACACAAACGAGTTTCCTGCTTACGTCTATCTGGATCTGGCTGCGCATTACGACATTGGCGAGGGCGCGCAGCTTTACGCGAAGGTGGAGAACGTTTTCGACAAGGATCCCCCGCTCATCTCGAACAGCACAATCACGATCGCGAGTGCGGCGGCTCAAAACTACTATGACGTCCTTGGACGGCTGTACGGCCTGGGCGTCCGATATCGCTGGTGAGCCCCCGCGGCATCGGGGGCATAGAGGCGGGAGGACTGGGCCAGGTCGCTTAGCGCTTCCATGCCAAGCGTTGTGATTGGTCTTGGACTGACGTGCTTCAGGAAACAGTGTCGGTCCTCGAGGTCCGGCATCGCTTTTTCGAGCGCCGAGCCCGCTTCACGCGAAACGGGGCCCCATTCGCCACTACAGCGTCCGCATGAACGCCACCAGGTCCTTCTTCTCCTGTCCGTTTAGTTTCAGTGCCAGCACCAGGTTGAAGAACTCCACCGAGTCATCCAGCGTCAGCAGCCGGTCGTCGTGTAGATAGGGCGGCGAGTCCTTGATCCCGCGCAGTGGGAACGTCTTGATCGGCCCGTCTGCCGAGGCCAGCCGCCCGTTGATCATCTTCTCCTCGAAGAACCGCTCCACGCGCAGGTTGTGCATCAGGCCGTCGGTGTAGTAAGGCGGCGTGTGGCAGGTCGAGCACTTCCCCTTGCCGAAGAATACGGCCTGTCCGCGCAACTCCGCGGCGCTCGCCTTCGCCAGATCGAGCTTGCCGAACACGTCGAGCTTGGGCGCCGGCGGGAAGTCGAACAGCGCTTCCATCTCCGACATGAAGTGCACCTGGCTGCCGCGCTCCAGGATATTCACGCCCTTCGCCGTGTCGGTCACGACGGCGGCCGCTATCGGAGCTCGCCGCCGAACTGTCCGATTCAGGCATCAGCGCATCGGCCCGCGCGCGCGGAGGCTCTGGAATCGATCGTGGCCGCGCAGACTCGGCGTAGGGGCTCTCGCGTTGATGCAGCGCTGAGTGGGCGAGCCATCCAAAACGCCAGAGCCACGCCCGCATCGCGGCACCATCCCTTGCTGCTTGTCCTCCTATTCCCGGACTGGTGCCAGGAATGTAGCCAGTTACTGAATCCCGGTGAGATTCCGGAGCTATCCGGAGCGTTCCCGGAGGACTTGACGGGGCCCAAGCGCTGAAATTGCACCCCTTATGACCGAAAACGCACTCCAGCCCTTACAGGGCCTGAACCTCCAGTCCGTATCGCTGATCGCAACATTCACGATGCTCTCGGGCCTCGGCGACGCGGCCGGCTTCGTGTGGGCCAGTCGAATCTGGTCGGAGGGCCGGTTCGTATGGGTCGAGGCCGCAAAGTGCCTGGCCGGCTTCCAGTTCGGGATGCTCATGTACTGGGTGGCATTGTGGAAATTGAGCGAGCACGGCATCGACTCGGCCGAGCTGCAGACCATGTTCTGGTTCGTCGTCACGATCATCGGGGTGGCGCTGCTGAGCGGACGGGTCTTCGCCTGGGCGCCGTTGGATCAAGTGGTGGCGGGCGCGGTGGTGATGGGCGTTTTCTTCCTGATGTATCGCGGGGCCAGCGCCTGAAGCATTTGTCGCTTTCGGACGCGCACGTGTACCGCATTCCGACGGGATCGATAGCCACTCCTTTGCACTACCTACCGGGATACCCCTTTGTAAAACCGTAGGACTTCTGGACTTCTTCCGGAGGACTCCAGCACCTGCGCCACGGTGTAGTCGGTAACACGGGCAATCAATCTAAGAGGACTACACATATGAATCCGCACTCATTCCGCGTCTGTGTTTCGGTTTCGATTTTCGCCGTTGCCGCTAGCGCGGCCACCCGCCACGCCATGGCGGATCCCGGGCATGGCGGTGCCGTGAAGCAACACTCCGGCGAACTCGTCCGGACCGTTCGCGAGGCGACGCGGCGCTTCCACGACGTCGACCAAGCCAAGGCGGAGGGCTATCAACTGTTGTTCGGCTGCGTGAGCGGCCCCGATGACGGTGCGATGGGGCTGCACTACGTCAACCTCCAGCTGGTCGCCGACGGCATCCTCGATCCGAAGCGTCCCGAGATCGTGATCTACGAGCCGACGCCGAACGGCGGCCGCCGCCTGGTCGGCGCGGACTTCCTGATCTTTTCCGACACCTGGCACGCCAGCAACACCGCGACACCGGAACTCGGCGGCCAGCTCATGCACCTCATCGATGCTCCGAATCGATATGGGCTGCCCGCGTTCTACACACTGCACGTCTGGGCCTGGAAACCGAATCCCTCAGGCGCGTTCGTGAACTGGCACTCCGACGTGTCGTGCGAGCAATTCGACGGCAAGGAGGGTTGAACGTGACGTCCTTCGTCTACCGCGGCACGACTTTCGTGTTCAGCATCATCTGCTACGGCATGTTTTTGCTGGTATTCCTTTACCTGCTGGCTTTCCTGGCTAACGTAGGGGTCCGCTGGTCCATCGATCTCGGGCGCGACATGGGCTCGATGGGCGTCGCCGTCGCGGTGGACGTGGGACTGATACTTCTGTTCGGTCTGCAGCATTCGGTGATGGCGCGGCCCGGGTTCAAACGCGCATGGACCCGGGTCGTTCCGAAGGAACTGGAACGCAGTGCGTACGTGCTGTTGTCGAGCGTCGTGCTGGCGCTTGTGATGTGGCAGTGGCGTCCGATCCCGACGCCCGTGATCTGGCATGCAGGCGCCGACTGGACCGCGGCGCTCGGCTGGACGGTCATGGCTGCGGGCGTCGCGATCCTGTTGTTGGCCACGTTCCTCATCAATCATTTCGAACTATTCGGATTGCAGCAGGGGTGGCTCACGTTGCGCGGCGTGGCACTGCGAACGCCGGCGTTCGTGACGCCGCTCCTCTACAAGATCGTGCGCCATCCGCTGTACATCGGGTGGTTCCTCATCTTCTGGGGCGCGCCTACGATGAGCGCGGGCCACTTACTTTTCTCGGCGGGCATGAGCGCCTACATCCTGATCGCCATCCGCTTCGAGGAGCGGGACCTCGTGGAGCATATCGGCGAGCCATATCGACGCTACCAGGCGCAGGTGCCGGCGTTGATCCCGGTGCCCGGCCGCCGCTTGAGTGGTTAGGTGGCCACGTCCGCTGCGACCGCGCGGCGGAATCTCTCGTGGCACGCCATTGCCTTGGTGCGGATGCGCTGGAACTCGGGATCGCCGCCCATCTCGTGCCAGAGCGGATCGAGGTCGAGCGCAGGAAAGGAGCAATAGCCAGCGTCTACGCCGCGCTCCAGCAACTGCAGCGCTTCGTGCGGGCGCCCGCAGTAGGCCAATGGGGCCGCCAGCGCATACTGCGTCTCCGGATCGTCGCTGCGTTCCCAGTGCTTGACGTAGTCGGCGACGACCGCGTCGAGCGCCGTGCCGCGAACGCCTTCGAGACAGGGCTGCATCAGCCGTGTGATCGGCTCGTCCGCGGCCTTGAGCACGACGGCCAGCGCCGCGGCGTCGTCCTTGCGCCTCAACTGGTACAACACCGTGGCCCATTCGGCGAAATATGATCCTTCGTCGAGCTTGAAGAAGTCCATGACGCGCGCCAGGTTTCCGCCGTATAGATAGGCATATCCGCAGGAGCGTAGTCGCGGATCCTGCGGATCGTGATCGAGCGCGAGCTCACAGTGGCGCTGCGCCTCCTCCAAGAGGCCGCCATATCGGTAGACATACGCCAGCGCGAAATGTGTTTCGGCGCCCGGCCCGAAGTGCTCGAAGAACCGACGGGCGTCGTCGAGCGCGCCCTGCAGATCCCCACCTTCAGCGCGATAGGTCACGATCTGCCGGGCCGCCGAGATCAATTCGGGATCGAGCTCCAGCGCCTTGCGATGCGCGGCCAGCGATTTCTGCCGCGCTTCTTCCGCGCCGGTAAACCAGGTGCCCGAAGCGTAATAGCGCAGACCGAGCTCGTCCCAGGCGGGCGCGTACTTCGGGTCCAGCGTCACGGCCCGCTGCAGCATTTCGATGGCTTTTTCGGTCAGCTTGGGCTGCTGCGGAAGCGCGATGGCGCGCAAGTAGAGCTGGTAGGCCTCGTCGTGAGCCGGCGTCATGCCGGGTGTCGAGCTCGCGCGAGCACCGAGCGCCGGCAGCAAGCCGTGCTCCACCGCATCGGCGATACGGCCGCGCATGGCAAGCAGATCGCCGGCAGGCACGGTGACGCGCGTACGCCAGATCACGCGCTCCTGGTCGACCCGCTGCGCCTCGACGGCGAGGCTGAGCTGCTTGTCGTCTTCGAGATAGTAGCGGCCGGTGACGATATGTTCGACGTGCTTGCCGCGCGCGGCCGCGATCGGGTCCTCCGCATCCACGTACGCGATCGGCCGGACGGCAAGGTCCCGCGATTGAGTCAGCAGCGTCGCGATCTCATCCGGCAGCGCGAGCGCGAGATACTCGAGCGACGCGTCGTTGGCTGCGTTCGTAAACTTCACGACGGCCACGCTGGTGAGCGTGGGAGTTGCGGCGCGCGTGCGCCACCACGCGACCCCGGCAACCGCCATCAGCACGAGTGCCACGATGCCCACGGGCCAGCGCAATGAACGCTTCGGCGGTACCACTGGCGACGCGGGTGCCGGCGGTTCGCTCCGCTTCACCGGCGCGACCAGCCGATAGCCGCGCTTCGGAATGGTTTCGATGACACGATTGGTCGAACGATCGTCGCCGAGATGGTCACGCAGCTCGGAGATGCAGTTGGTGACTGCCTGGTCGGTGACCACGACGTCGCGCCATACGGTTGCGTTCAGGGTGTCCCGCGAAACGACTTCGCCGGCGCCCGCCGCCAGGCACACGAGCACATCCATGACGCGCGGTTCGAGACGGACCTCGGAGCCGCCGCGCACGATCCGGTTCTGACGCGGCTCGACGAGGTATTCGCCGATGCGGAAT
>Ga0193752_1000635_pt1 | contig 32457 bp, 27 predicted proteins | sample H1c1metaG_FD_144924 | JGI IMG/M metagenome (GOLD analysis project Ga0193752, IMG submission 144924) | Soil microbial communities from a riparian zone of the East river system, Colorado, United States - H1c1 | ecosystem: Environmental > Terrestrial > Soil > Riparian zone | place: USA: East River... | reverse complement strand
GAGCATCGGATGAATCATCACTGATACTGGCAGCCATCTTTGTTAAGTAATCCCTGATGTTATTATTTTCTAAAGGCCGAAGGTCTATTGCTTGTTCTGAGTCGGATCGCGGCTCAGAACAGGAAAGAAATAGTATGAACCAATAAACCCACCTCATTTTCTACAAATAGATTACTGCCATGGCGTCGCTCTCCATTCCACCGTTCCTGTATGCTCATGCGGTGCGGCCGGGTTGGCATCCCACCAAACTCTGCCCAAAAGATCATCCTTTCCGCCCATGTTGTTTATGGCATCCTTATGCTTCGCACTGTTCACTAAGCCTTCTGATGCCGGATAGTGGCCTCTTCTGATGGAAACCCCCTTTAAAGGCGTACCTCCGTCGTCTGGTACCAAAATCCTTGGATAACCTGTTCGTCTCCATTCGCTCCAGCCTTCCTCTCCGTTAAAGAAAAGGCCAATCAGTTTTTGATTGATAATTTGCTCAAGCTTTTCCTCGTCCGATCCAGTTAAATCTGCTATTGGAGAAGCTAAGAAATCATCCACCTCTGTTTGAGTGATCTCTTTATGAGCAATATAATTATTGATGTCAGCGTCCGTCCAATCAGGTCTGAATTTTGCCTCGACCTTGGCGAGCTGACCTTTTGTTCTATCGTAAAAATCTTGTAATTCCTTTACAGAGACTTCCAAACCTTTTTTAAAGTAAGCGTCTGCATCTCCGCTTAGCAAGTTGAACAAAGCCGCTTCTGACAAAGCAAAGTACACTTCCGAAGCACGCAAAATCGGCCTTTCTATAACAGGGACGTACCAAAAATCACTCCGAGTTGATATAGATGCGAACCCGTATGGATACCTGTTTTCTATCGGAGTGCTTCCGAATAACGGCATTCCGCGATATCCAAAATACGGCAGTGGCGGATCTAAAGTTGGGGGCCAGGTTGCATAAGCGGTATCCGCAATAATCTTTGTTCTTGGATCGATAGGATCGTGCGAGCTGCCATTAGTTAGAATATCCAATATAGTCTTCGCTACAAGATTTGTTTTGGAATTCGGATCGGTTCCATAATTTAACAACCATTGGTATTCAGTATTAAAATGACTTGCCATATCATCGGAGGTGAAAAATAAAGCCTGGTCGGCTGTAGTTGTTATTAAATCAGCCTCTGTCAGGTCGCTCATATTAGCCTTAGCCAATTCAGCGTCAGCATATCTTACTCTCAAAGCAAGTCTCAATCTCAGCGAGTTGGCAAATTTTTTCCATCTACTAATGTCTCCATGATAAATTAAATCGGCATTGCCATAACTCGCTTTACCAGCGTCTAATTGAGCCGCAGCTTCCTTCAGTTCTATAAACAAATTTTCATAGATGGCTTTTTGTGAGTCGTATGTTGGATGAGTTACTGCTTCAATGGGAGCCTTATTGGCGTCGAAATACGGAATATCCCCATATATGTCAGTACACTGGGAGAAAATCCAGGCCTTCATGATCCGGGCCACTGCATAATGATTCACAAGTTCCGGATCATCACTTGTTTTCCGGATAATAGCAGCCAGGTTATTTGTTAAGGCCGTATACGTTGCTGTCCAGGGGTTGTCGTAAAAAAAATCCGTGAAAGGTCCAATGTCTGTTCTTACAGTCATTCCGCTATACACTTCAGCGTATTCAAAATATAAACCATTCCCCGCATTTATTTGGACGTTTGTCAACAACAGCTCCGGCGTTACCAGGGCTTCAGACAGTAATGTTGGGTCGGTGTTTTTTTCTTCAAAGTTTTTGGTGCAGGAGTCAAGAACCACCACACAGAGAAGAGTGGCGCTGCATTTTATCAATTTCTTTATTTGTCTCATAATCAGAAAATTAATCGTTGAATAAAACGAGAAATTAAAATGTGAAGTTTAGGTTCAAACCATAACTTCTTGTTGTAGGCATGCTTAAGGCTTCAACACCCGTTGCGCCAGCTGAAGTATTCAGATTCGTTTCAGGCGAGATTCCCAATCCTTGCATGTGCTCTTCGATATAGAAGAGGTTTCGGGCTACTACTGAAAGTCGAAAAGATGAAAATTTGATTTTCTTTAAGAAGGAAGGTCGAAATGCATATCCGAATATGACTTCGCGGAACATAATATAGCTTCCATCCATAACAAATTCTTCACCGATACTATTCCATGCGCGATTTGCCCATGCCGTTTGTCTGTCAACAGTCTTGGTATTAGGTTCATATTTTATCTCGCTGCCGTCCTCGACTGCCACTACGCCCGGCAAAGGCTCTGACTGCTCACCATACCTCTCGGTAAAAGCGGCGATGCCTTTGGCAACCATTTGGTACTTGCTGGAAGAAGTGATCTTATTTCCCTGTACAAAATCAACCAGCGCACTAAGCGTAAATCCTTTGTAAGAAAATGTGTTGTTCAGGCCGCCAATCCATTTCGGCGTAACATTTCCCAATACTTTTACAGTATCCTCTCTTTGGTATGAGCCATCGGACACAACTATTTTTTGACCATCGGGTGCTCTTTTATAGCCGTATCCGATAATATTTCCAAATGCCTGACCCGTCCGGGCTTCTATGCTGTTTGGATACGAGCTATAAAGCGGATATGTTTCGATGCCTTCTGCCAGCTCAATAACTTTCGATTTATTCTTTGCATAGTTGAATGTCACGTCCCATTGAAATCCGCTTCTTGACTCTACAGGCCTGGCAGTGAAAGAAAGCTCAATTCCCTTATTTTCAATGTTCCCGGCATTGACAACTTTCGTCATGTATCCGCTACCGGTAGAAACCTTAACGGGCAAAATTTGATTCAGGGTATTACTCTTGTAATAGGTAGCATCTAAAGTTACCCGTCCCTGAAAGAATCTTAAGTCTACGCCAAACTCTGTAGATTTTTTCAACTCATTTTTTAAGTCAAATAAAGCAACAGTATTGCTTATATACGCAGATGATTGACCATTATAAGGCACGGAATTAAAGTAAAATCCTGTTTGTGTTAAGTATGGTGCGGCATCGTTTCCTGCATGTGCGTAGGAGGCACGAGCCTTCCCGTAAGAAAGAATCGACGGGCTTATTTTAAATGCATCGGTAAATATGAAGGATCCGCTGATTGAAGGATAAATAAATCCATAGTTATCTGTTCCAAGGGTTGAGGACCAGTCTTTCCTTCCAGTAAAATCCAGGAAAGCATAATTTTTATATCCTATTTCACCAGACAGATAAACAGATTGGTTCTCTCTTTTTACGTCGGAGTAAAATGGTGTTACATTCCTGGCATTACTTACGTCATAAATGCCTGGAACCTTAAGAGAGCGGGCATCCCAGCTTTGTCTGCGGTAATTTCTTGTAGTTAATAAACCACCAACCGAAAGACTTGCACTAAAGTTCTTGAGAATATTATTTTTTGCTGCAGAAATCAGCACGTCACTGTTGCTTTCCCTGGTAAAATATCCGTCATCAATCAGCCTTCCTTCCTGATTACCAAATTTTGCGCCAACAGGCCATATTTCTCTTCTTCGCTCATTGTATATATCCACTCCCGATCTCGCCATGATGCTTATCCAATCGTTTAACTGATACTTTGCTGAAATAAAACCCACGATTCGATCTCTGGTAGAATTGTTTTTAATTTCATTCATTAGATAGTATGGGTTGTAAGAAAGACTAGGGAAAGAGCCTTCCAGCCCTGTCTTTTCATAGTATTCCTTGAGAAAAGGCAAAGGAATATACCGCCCCATAGTTGAGAGGTTCCAAACGTAATTTTGCGCAGAAGATCCTAACGTTGGTGTGTTCTTCAGATCCTTATGTAAATAGTTTATTTTACCGTCAAAGGACAACTTATCGGTAAGATGTGTCGATGCCCTGAGAGCAATCGTTTGGTGATTTTCGTGATGTTTAGGGGTAATTCCATCTATTGTTGTATTAGACAGCGATAATCTTGCGGTCGATCTTTCACCTCCTCCTGATAATGACAATGAATTAGCTGTCACTATTCCCGTTTCCCAGAATTTTTTCACGTTATCTTCCGGTTGAGGTAAAAGTTGGAAAGTACTGGGTGGAGTACCTGGAAGCACAAATGGATTTACCAGCAAACGGCCATCCAATGGGGGGCCCAAACTTTCAGGTTGATTAGACACCGGAATTGTTTCATAAGTGACACCGTCTATTTCAACAGAAGATCCATAAATATTCTTGTCCTCATATCCGGGGCCATATTTATTCTGTGTTTTAGGCACCTGATTTATTTTGTCAACGGTTACATTGGAATTAAACTCAACACCAACGCCACTTCCTGCTTTACCGGATTTGGTTGTAATAATAATAACTCCATTGCTTCCCCTTGACCCGTAGAGTGCAGTGGCATTGGGACCTTTCAGGACGTTTATGCTTTCTATATCTTCCGGGTTGATGTTACCTATTCCATCGCCATAATCGTGGCCATCTCCAAAAACCTGTGCTTCATTAAAACGGGAATTGTCCAGGGGAATCCCGTCAACCACATACAAGGGCTGGTTTTCGTTGGTCACCGAACTTATTCCTCGTATAATAACTTTGCTCGACCCGCCTTTGCCGGCTGCCGGAAGAGAAACCTGCACACCGGCTATTTTCCCTGTCAGATAGTTCGCAATGCTTATATCCCTGGCATCCGTTAAATCCTTTTTTGCCAGTTCCTGAGACGCATAGCCTACCGTCCTTTTTTGCTTGGTGATGCCCAGAGCTGTAACCATTACCTCCGAAAGTTGTTTGTCGTCGAGGGCCATTGTTATATTAATTTCCGCTCGATTCCTAATGGCCACTTCCTGTTTCACATAGCCGGTAGAAGAAAAAACAAGAATTGCATTTTCCTCTACATTTCTTAATGTAAAATTTCCGTCGTCACCGGTAGTAGTTCCCCTTTGTGTTTTTTTTATTGACACAGCCGCGACCAGGGATTCGCCTTTTTCGTTCACGACACGGCCATGAATGTCAATGGCGGGCCGGGAAGAAGTATTATCCGAGGCATCGTCATCTGGTTTGTTGGGGGGGCCCGCAACTGTCGCAGCTTTACGTGATATGAAGATTGTTGTATTCTCGATGGAATACTCAAATGGTTGGCCGTTCAGCACCTGCTGAAGAAAGCCCTCCAACGGAATGTTTGTGACTTTGATGCTTACGGGCTGCGCCTTTTCGAGCTGGTCGGCATTGTACATAACTGCATAACCCGTCTGCTTTTTGATGACAGAAAACACTTTTTCCAGAGAAACGTCTTTGCCGCTGAAAGTGATCCTTTGAGAGGCACTTGTTGCGGAAACGTGCAATGAGATAATAAGCAGTAGCGCGGAAGTTAGTTTCACAAGTAAATAACTTTTAGCGGTGCGATGTCTTCCCGGTTTACGGGAGGTCATCACTAACACAGTTTTGGTAGAGGGCCACCGTCCAGTTCGTTGTTCGGCAGGAACAACCGTAACGGCAGCGTAATTACAAAGAGCGTTTTGCATAACTTTGCATTGTTTGGGTGAATGAATAAGCAGTCTTCCTGGACTATTTTGTTCGGGCTACCCAAACGCTGGCCAGAGGTGTCGCAAGCACTTCTGGCTTTTGTTTTGAGTAACAATATCGACGTCATCGTTGACAACGCCATGGAGATTGCACGCAAAGGCGCTAAGATTGAACGAGAAGGCGCGAAGATTTGCGTCTTAGCGCTCAGCTCGCGCTTTGCGTGAACCATCTTCCAGTGGAATCAGAGTGTAAACTTTTTTTAGCTAGGATTATTCAATGGTGGGACGGGTCAGTTGTTGAGTTAACATCTTTGGTAATAAATAATTTCTTCCCTTCAATTCGGAAATTCACACCCAGCTGACCCAAACCTTTCAGCACCTGGGACAGGCTCAGGTCACGTTTCATTTCTCCACCCAGCTTGATATCGGGAACTCCCTGCTCATACACTATCTCCACGTCATACCATCTCGAAAGCTGCATTAGCACGTAGGAAAGCGGTGTACGGTTAAAAACGAAAGAACCATTTTTCCAGGCCATTACCTGTTCGATATCTATATTGCCTGCAACTTTAAGTTGCCTCTGAGACGATGCAGCCACGGAATTTTCCAATTGTGCTTGTTGTCCCGGCTCGATTACGACCTGCTTGTCATGGAATTTAACTCTTACGCTTCCTTCGAGTAACGTGGTCCTAATAGTCGTCTCATCATCGTGAGCGTTGAAATTGAAGTGCGTGCCTAAGACTTCCACCTGCACATCGCCCTTGCTTACTATAAACGGCATTGATGCATCATGAACCACTTCAAAATAGGCTTCACCTGTTATGGTCACCCGTCTTTCTTTTCCAACAAAGGAAACGGGATAAGTAACAGAACTCCCGGCATCAAGCCACACGCGGCTCCCATCCGATAATGTCATAAAAATCACCTTACTCCCACGAGGGTTAAGCAATGTGTTAAACTGCATCTCTTTTATCACTTCACCTGTTACTGGTTGGTATGAGATCTGGCCATTATCGAGCTTAACGAGTTTTATGTTGCCTTGCTTTGCCAGTTCGCCATTCACCACGCTATCGAGGAAAACTTTTTGGCCATTGGCAAGAGTAATGGTGGCACGGTTGCTAGCTGGGGCATTGATGTCATTTGATGATTCACCCTTTCGGCTCGCTGTCGCGATACTTTGCTTCTTCTTTGTATCCAGGGACAGTACAAGAGCCGATCCGAGGCCAAGAACAACCAGTACAGCAGCAGCATAGCGAATCCACTGTCTGTTAATGCTGTATGCATGCAGCCTTGGGGCAGTCGCATTTTGTTGTCTGCTGTGCAAAATTCTTTCATACAGACTTTCCCAATCCACTGCGGATACCATATCAGCGCCGGTATATTGTTCGGTCAGTTGTTGTATGTGACCCTTGACAAGAGACGAATCAGTATTGTTAGCCAGCCAGTTAAAAAGTTCCTGTTCTTCAGCGGCAGTTGACTGGCGGCTGGTCCAGACTTGCAGCAAATAAGCTACCCTTTCGTCAGTTAACGACATAATTTTCAAGTGTTGACTAATAAAAGATGAGTAGGTGACGCTGAATGTACTAGTCCGGGAGCAAAAAAATTACTGATTGCTCCAGATAATCGCCCAAATAAGGGCTGAGGCGCCTTTTTTGAAGGATTGCCGGATGAATTCAAGAGCTTTAGCAAGGTGGTTTTTCACGGTGTGGGGAGAGATATTCAGCTTTGTCGCAATCTCTTCACGGCTAAGGCCTTCATGTTTACTAAACCGGTAAATCAGTTGTTGCTGGCGTGGCAACTTGCAGACAATAGCTTGCAGCAGGTTGCTCTTTTCTTTTGCAATCAATAATTCTTCTACCATGTTTTGGTCCTGCTCTTCTGATTGCTCGGAAACTCTCTGTTTCATCTGCTTTTCGAGAGCCAGTTTCCGAAAATGGAAATAAATCGAGTTGTGAAGTATACCAAACAAGTAACCGATAGGATTGATGGCCTCACCGACTTTCACACGCTTATTCCATAAAGCGATAAATACTTCCTGCAGTATTTCCTCTGCAGCATCACTCGAGCGGGTGACCCTGAGCGCAGTGGCGTAAAAGGGACCTTTGTACAAATCATAGACGGCCCTAAAGGCAGTGTCATCGCCTTTGGAAACCTGCATCAGCAGTTCTTTTTCAATATGCTTATCGGTGGAATGCAAAGTCGTAGTCTCAATAAAAGTAATAACAATTTTCTAAAACTAACAAACAAGACATGAACCTTCCGGTTCAGAGGCGCAGAATTAATTGAGGAGCATATTGATAACAATTTTATACTTTGGTGTCACCAAATTGTCTGAATGCTGTCGACATAAAAAATAGATCTGCGATCATTAAGGAATGGAAAACTATGCTTCACGGCATTCCTAAAACACTTAAAGAACTTTGCGGAAGTGATCGCGTTGACCTTCATTTCGGCAGAGATGCAGGCGGTGAATTATCTGTAGTAACCAACCCGGATGGAAAAGTTTTATAAAATAACCGATGCGCGCATCAATTTGCAAAAATGACCTGATCATTTAAGTGGCCTTCCCATAAAAACAATAGATCGTGAAACCCAAAATCAAGCTATTCATTATTTTCCTGTGCTTCATAACACCAAATCAAATCTATGCTCAAACACGATCTCTGCCGGCTAAATTGCCGAGCCTGCCTGGGAGATATTTTGATTTGCTGGAAGCTGGACTTGCCAGGATCGAAGCAAAACTAAATGCAGATCCCAACCCCACTCTTCGCTCGCTTGAAAAAGGGCAGGCGATAGGACATTTTCCACATGCGATAATAGTTCCTGCAGTTCTTTATTCAAAAAAACATCCTTCCAACAAACATTTTGGTGACAGCAGCATGTTGCATCTGGCTGAACGGATAGGCGATTTATTGGTTAGCGAGTATGATAGTGGAAACTACAATTCACGCTACGATAACGACTGGGATACATACATGTGGCTGGAAGCGTACCGTCTGCTAAAAAACAATCTCGGAGAAAAGAGACGCAAACGTTGGGAAAAAGCCATATTCGAAAATGTTCAAATGGTTGAAGCGCCACTCATAAAGTACCAGGATTATCCGTGGTATAACGCTCCTTTCATTACCACTTCACCAAATCATTATGCGATCTATAGCGGGCTCGTGCTTCTAGGCGGTAAGGTATTTAACAAACCCGAATGGGTGAAATTGGCCAGCAAGGTGTTTCATCGCTTTTGTGTTCGTGAGCAAACCATTGACGGCTATTGGGGCGAGCATAGCCAGGCAGGACCGACGACGGGATATAACTATGTTACCGTAACCCAGATGTCTCTGTACTATGAGTACACAAAAGATCCCGAGGCACTCAAGGCACTAAGACGTTCAACCAATTTTCATAAATTTTTTACCTACCCGGATGGAACACCCGTTGAGACCATTAACGATCGCAACCGCGACTGGGGAGTTTCGGTGTGGGGCCATTTTGGATTTTCCAATTTTGAAGATGGCAGGCGATATGCCGAATTTCTCACAAGCTTCCAATCTGTTATCGGTGACACCATTTCTTATGGAGGAGACATACAGACATTAGGACGGATTGCGCAAAATCTGATTTATTATCACGCGGGTCCCGTCGGAGTTGTCCCGCAAGATCAGGATGAATATGCTCACCAAATGAAGGTGCCAGCAGGCATTCGCAAAACCGGCCCCTGGGTCGTGACTTATTCCGGAATAATTGCTCCGCAGGTTACTTTAAATAATTTTTTTTTGGACCGCCAGGGCAGCCTCAGCGCTTACAATAAAAAAACGGGGTTGATCATCACGGGTGCCAATTCAAAACGGCAACCAGGGCTGGCAACTTTTACCGAAAAAATTGGGTCAGACAGTATTCACATGCCTGTAAGCAGCAAACTTCAGATGGGCAGGAAAGGTGATACGCTGTCACTTGCCTATAATGTATTCTTTGCGTCTGTTGAAGTGCCGGCACCAAACGAAAAAAAACTGTCATTGAATATCAGGACGTTCTACAAATGGGGAGAAGCGACAAATGAACTGCACCTTCAGCTGGTGCTCAAAAATGGCCAGGAACTCACCACGGGATCTGGAAAGAAAATTATTCTTGGTGAAAGCAAACTCGATCTTGGAGACGAAGAGTTGGGCGGTTCATTGACACACAATGGTTGGACGATGCACATTCCGCGCGGCATTCACCTGAGCTGGCCCGTTTACCCTTTTAATCCTTACAAAGATGCACCTGAAACAAATATTTCCAAAGCCATCGGTCTTCTCACTTTGCCGCTTCAATTAAAAGATGAAAATTTTTCGTTTAGTATCGAGGTTAATTAATAAGCCATGATCAAAAGCCTACCAACGAGTCGCGAAAAGTCTTCCGATGTCATAACAGCGATGTCAGAGTTTTCAATTTTTGTCTCTGGATTTCTGGAATTCCTGTATATTGAAACTGATAAATTGTATACTGACAATGAATAAGAAGGGGCCTATTGTAATTTTAGAAGACGACGTGGAAGATCAAGAATTTCTTTCACAAGTATTCCTGGAGTTAAACCAACCCAATGAGGTCCTATTTTTTAGCGACGCTCCCGCCGTATATGACTACCTTTTGACAACTAAGATCCAGCCTTTTATTATTATCTCGGAAGTTAGTCTGCCGGGCATGTCCGGCCTTGAACTGCATGAGAAAATATTCCACGATTCAAAATTAAGGGCAAAGGGTATCCCTTATCTTTTCATGACAACCGGTAACACTCAAAAAATGGTTGAGCAAGCCTATGGGTTGTCAGTTCAGGGATTCTTTCGCAAACCGCACAGTTTGATGGAATGGAAAAATGTAATGAAAAAAGTCCTCGACTATTGGAATGTTAGTATTTCTGTCGAAGACAATTGAGTCCAGGCAGTCACGTATTCACCAACGAAATCAGCCACCTCACTCAGTTTGCTGATGTTCCGCCAGTACCCTGTCATTTGAAGAGCGCACACATAAGATCTATGCGTGGATTGTCCTTTCGCAGGCGGATTATCACTACTTTCTAATGTTTAACTTATTGTAGCCTGGCTGCGTGCCGTAGAAATTATCATTTTTTTTAACCAGCACAAATCATCTTCGAAGTCTGCTGCCAGATCAATGGGCGCCAACTTCATAAACTAATTGCCGGAGTTCTGAAGATGTCGCTTTTTATATATCTTAATCCAATCCGCCTGCGATTCATGGCAATCAGAGAATTATCTGCAGCTAGTATAATATTGCTTTATTTGCAGATTCCAAATTGTAGGGCAATGGATAAATCCTTCTGGCAACGAATAACTCCACACGCGGTGGCGATCAGCATCTTTTTTGTGATTTCCTGCTTATACTGTCTACCGGCCTTCAAAGGATTGGTAGTTGCACAATCGGATCTGATTGGATGGAAAGGAATGGCACAACAATCATTGGAGTTCAAAGAGAAGTACGGATATTATCCTTTATGGACAAAAAGCCTTTTCAGTGGAATGCCTGCTTTTCAAATAGCCATCGGCCCATCCTTTAATATAACGCTCGCCTATCTCCATCATCTGCTCACCTTATTCTTACCCGAACCTGCAGGATTCTTTTTCCTGGGCTGTATTGGCTTCTATATCCTGAGCATGGTGCTTGGTTTAAAACCCTGGGTAGCAATTTTCGGATCGATCGGTTATGCATTTGCATCCTATAATGCCATCCTTGTTGAAGTGGGGCATACCACAAAACTTACCTCGATGTGTTATGCACCCGCCGTGCTGGCTGGTCTGATCCTCTTAACGCAAAGAAAGTATGTGATTGGCTTTATGACTACTCTTGTCTTCAGCACATTGATGGCGTATCAGAATCATGTGCAGATCGTCTATTATCTATTGCTTATTGCTGTATGTCTAGGCATCGCACACGCTATCTCCGCCATCAGGCAAAAACAATTTCGCCATCTGGGTCTTGCAATTAGCCTTGCTCTGATCGCCGGACTTTTGGGCATTGCATCATTTGCGTTGATACTAGTACCTACTGCCGATTATGCTCGGGAGACCATGCGCGGGGGGCGTTCTGAATTGACACAGATAGTTAACGCAGACAAATGTTCAAGTAATAAATCTAAGGGCGGTTTAGATAAAGAATATGCCTTCAGATGGAGTTACGGGATCGGTGAAACAATGACCATCATTATGCCAAATTATTATGGAGGAATTGGCAGTCCACAAGAACTGAATCCGGAAGGGAAAGCCGTAGAAGCATTGCAGGAAACACAACTACCATCTGAGTATATCAATTATTTTTTTGGGAAATTGGAAGCTTATTGGGGAAGCCAATCTCTTCATTCCGGACCAGTGTATTTCGGGGTCTTCATTTGTTTGTTCTTTATCGCCGGTGTATTTGTTGTACGCAGCGTACATGTAGGTTGGCTAATAACCGCTACTATCCTGGGGATTATCTTGGCTTGGGGGCGTTATTTTCCGGAAATAAATTATTTTTTGTTCGATTATTTACCTTTCTACAACAAGTTCAGGGCGCCTTCCATGGCGCTGGTAATCCCTCAACTTACTTTTTCCGTATTGGCTTCTATGGCGCTCCAAACGATACTTTATGACCAGTGGGATAAGAAGATATTATTAAAACGTTCAAAATACGCGTTAATTACCGTTGGCATCGTAGCCGGAATTTTGATCGTAACTTATTTCTCGGCCAACTTTAAAGATGAGAAGGATGGGAGAATACGCGAAGAGATGGTTAGCACATTAACGCAGGCAAAAAGCCAGGGAAAAGCGCCTTCGCCTGAGATTCTCCAACAAGCTAACCAGGTCGCTGCTGCAGTTTTCGGAGGTCTTGTCCAAGACAGAAAAACCTTATACCGTTCTGACCTCATGAGGACGTTGATTTTTTTGTTACTGGGAGTCGGATTGGCTTGGCTGGCCGTTCAAAAAAAAATCAAAGCGACTTATGCTGCAATTGCATTTGTGGCCTTGAATCTCATCGATCTAATTTCAGTTGACTCACGATACCTGAACAAAGAACGGTACGTTGACGTCGAAAATATTGAAGCAGCTTTAGTTCCAAACAGCGCCGACCTGCAGATTAAGCAGGATACCGGATACTTCCGGGTTTTCGACAAAATGGACCCCGCAGGACCATTCAATTCATCAAGGGCTGCGTATTATCACAACTCTGTCGGCGGTTACCATCCGGCAAAACTGGCCTTGTATGATGACATCATCCAAAACCAGTTATACAAGGGAAATGTAAGAGTATACAATATGCTAAATACAAAATATTTCATCGTTAACAACCCCGCCAATAATCAAGCTGTCGCACAACAAAACCCTGAGGCTCTGGGTCCTGCCTGGTTGGTTAAGACAATAAAATATGTCGACAATGCCAATGAAGAAATGAAAGCTTTGGACGATTTCAATCCAAAGGACACAGCCATCGTTGATAAACGCGAACAAGCAAAAATTCCTTTTACACCTCAATTTGATTCATCCGCTTCTATTCAATTCATAGAAAACCTCAACGACAAAGTCAGTTATTCCTTTAATGCGCCCTCCAACCAATTTGTAGTGTTCAGTGAAGTTTATTATCCCAGGGGATGGAAGGCGTTTATTGACGGCAAAGAATCGCCGATTGCAAAAGTAAACTATGTTTTACGGGGGTTAGCGGTTCCTGCTGGTAAACATTCAATAGAGTTCCGATTTGAACCATCCTCCTATCAAAACGGCCTCCTGATTACAAGGATTGCGACGACCATTTCTTTATTGCTCATCGTAGCAGGACTATGGTGGGAATGGCACAAGTGGAAAAGAACCTCAAATATATTAGCGTAGTTGATGAACGCCCACTAAATTGCCGTTAGCCAGCAATGAACGCCCACAAACAGTCCATAACAATTTCGACACTTCGGAAGGGATTGACCCTTGAATCGTTGCAATGACGACAAATTTTTTAACCGGTATAGCATCAAAAGCATACAAATTTCATTCATTGTACTCCGTTATAAATTACCTTACCCTTACTAACGGTGTATTTTACATTTGCCAATGCCTTAATATCTAATTGCGGATCTCCCTCAAAAACAACCAAATCCGCATTCATACCGATTGCAATTTTTCCAAATTGATTTGAGAAACCGAATCTTTCTGAAGGTGTCGAAGTAAGCATTGCTAAAATTTGCCTGAAATTAAGTCCTGCTTTTTGCAAATATACATACTCGTCGGTTGGGTCGAAGTCATCCACAAAGCCAATATCGGTTCCAAATAAAAGTTTTCCTCCTGCTGCCTTAAACTTCTTTACTTGTTCAATAGCAACGCCTACAAACGATTCAATTTTCTGCGGAGACAATTTATCGTTTAAAAGAACCCATTTCCAAAGTTTTAATGTTGGAATTAGATAAATATCATTGGCAACCATTTGTTGAACCATTAGGCTATCCCAGGCTTTCCCTCCATCTGGTGTGGTATGGGCTAAGATATCAACACCTGATGCTATTGCCACTTGTATTCCCTCATTTACAGAAGGGTGTGCAAAAACGGGTTTGTTCCATTTATGAGTTGCACTTGTAACGGCTTTTGCTATTTCGAGGGGGAGTATTTTTTCCTTTTTTCCCTGCTCAACTGGCGAGCCCGTAAAGATTTTAATGCCATCCAGGCCTGAGGAAAGATATTGATCCACCATGCTTGTCGCCATGCCTGGACTGGTTAACTCCGGCAAGGTAATATTGATCGCTTTCAAATAAAATGGCGTACCATTCTCAGAGGTGAGTGGCATTCCCGTAGATAAAATGAAGGGGCCAAAAACTGAATCGCCTTGAATACGCTGTTTTATGTTATGGGTATTCTCCGGAAACGAACCAATATCAAAGGCGTAAGTAAAACCATATTTTGTCAGAAACATTTGAAGATAATCGGATAATTCATTGTCACTCAATCGATTTGCATTTGCAATCCTGGTATCGATAAAATGAACGTGACTGTTCCAAAAGCCCGCAGTAATGACAAACCCTTTGCAGTCAATTATGCTCGCATTTTTTGGGATTCTCACCTGGCTTTTTCTACCCAATGCAATTATTCTTTCGTTCTCGATAAGCACTATGCCATTCTGAATTGCCGAGTCGGCCGGTGACGGATAAATAGTAGCATTGACAAACGCCACTATACTTTTATCAGCTTGTCTATTATTCTGAGCAAAAGTAAAAGGCTCATGTAAAACCAAAACAACTAACAGGACTGAGTAACTTCGAACGATTCTATTATTCATTAGTTGCAGTATATTCAAGTTCAACTTTAAAAAAATCAATGCTTATTTTGTTATTACTATTAAATGCCTTTAACTAATCAAAGAGTCATCTCATTATGGTATTTATTTCCTTCCTTGATAACAACAACAAAACTACCCCACATTCAAAAGGCTCACATCTCTCAAGTGTCAACTGTAAATCACTCATCAATGGATTGAATGTTTGTTTTCCATTTCCAATCGCAACAGGATTTACCAGTAAGTATAACTCGTCGACCAGATCAAGTTGTATTAAAGATGATACAAATGATTCCCCGCCATAGACAATGATGTCACTTCCTTCTTTATTTTTCAAAGCTTCTATCCCCTCTTTTATCTCGCCCCTGATAATTGTCGCATTTTCCCACTCGCTGTTATGAAGTGTATTCGAGAAAACAGCATTTGGAATGCCTGTTAATAATCTTCCAAGTTCATACTCACTTTCATTGGGATTGGCTGCTACATCAGCCCAATAGGGAATAAAGCCTTCAGCTGTCTTTCGTCCGTGTAAAACGCAGTCCACCGTCTTAAGGTTTTCAATACTAAACTTTGACATTCCACTATCCCATTTGTTTTCAAGTGCTATATTCATTTGTACTTTCAACTTTCTCATCCTTTTCATTTTTGTTGTAAATCAGTTCCTTCCAATTGCCGGTACAAAAGTGCGAGTCAGATGCGAGAGTAATGATGTATGGTTATGACAATAATAGGGTGTTTTGCGACACCCTGCCTCAGATCGGCAACAAATAGCCCACAAAGCAATGCTTCGTGGGTATCTCGTAAAAAAATGGAAATGCACCTATCTCCGTCTAATGATCAAGGCCAGCAATACGCACACAAAGCTGCCAATCATAAAACTGCTCCTCAACCAAAAGGCGTTTACGACCCTGTATTTTATTTCCTCCACATTATCAGGCAGTTTTGATAGGTCCCAGCTGTGCATCAGCTTATTTAGCGGGTGATTGGTGCTGAATATGAGCACCATGTCGGCTATCAAAATTAACAGAGCAGTGGAAAGGAACCAGAAGTCTGCTGAATGCCATGACTTAATATGCAAGAGGACCGTTGACAACAAGGTTAGGAAAAGAAGCGGACCAAAAACTTTCATTCTGGTAGCCATATAAAAATCGGTATGCCGCCAGTATTCGGCAAAAGTCTGAATGCTCATTTTTACAATAGCGGGATTGCCGCCCATGATCACAAAGAATCCGGTCCCCGCGTAGAAGCCCGTAAAAAGGGTTGTTAGAAACATACTAATCTCCATTAATTTAGTGTCCATTTTTAATTGCTATTTAAAATTCTCACTTATGAATTGCTGTTCAGAATAAGCCAATGCAAACTTCCATCAACCGGGGAAGGCGTGGAATGGTATAATTGTACCACTGCAGGCGTTGCGCAGTAAACCCACGAAGTCTTTATTTAAATGGAGAATGTTACCGATCTACACAAGACTTTACAAAAAAACCACTACATGGTGCAGTGGTTTTCTGTTTGGCTTTTCTTGATTCCTTATTTCAGGGTCACTACGCTCACAGAGAATGGTTTCAGGTTCACCGTGCTGTCGCTGAGCGTATGCGGAACAGATTCCTGTTCTATGACCGAAGCGTCGACTGATTGCATACTTGCACCCACGACTTCCTTCGGTAACTGTACATTGGCTTCCTTATCCCTCTTATTTATCAGCAGGTATTTTTTCCCTTTGGCCGTATTGAATGCCTGAATGGCCAGCGCCGCTTTGAAGCCAGGTGCTCCGGGGGTTTCAACAAGTTTGTCTCCGGGACCGAAATTATCTTTGAGGAGCTTCAACACCCAGTATCGGGCGTTGGGTTTGGAGTTCTTCCAATTCATCATACTCACGTCGGGAAATTGTGTGGGGTAGCCCACCAACTGTGATTCACCTGCCACCTCGATCCCAACCTTGGCCATTTCCAGGTAGAGATAAGCATACATGGCGCCGGCCAGGTTCCAGTATTCCATTGGTATCTCACCCTTGTGATCATTACCGGTCAGGATCACTCCGATTTCATTGATGCAGGTAAACACCTTTGGGGCCAGTCTTTTGCGGATGCCTTCGATGTACCTTACCTTATCCATGAAGCCATAGGCCTGGTCGAAGAAGGAATATTGATACTCATGCAGTGTTTGAGATGTGTCGGCCATCGTGGCATAAAAGTGATAAGATATGCCCTCCAGTGGAATTCCTTTTTTGTGATGAGCCGGGTTGAGAAAGTATTCAAAAAACTCCGGTGAGGAGGAAAAGGCGGTGGATATTCCGATGAACTTTGTGTTCGGGGAGACCTTTTTCATAGCCGTCACAATCGCATCATATCTTTTCGTGTATTGCTCGGGTGTAGTCTCATGTTCGAGGTCAGGTTCATTAAGTACTTCCCAATACGGAATCTTATAGTAATGACCGCTTTTGTGGTAAACTCCGAGTTCGTCCTTGAAACCACCCTTGGTGTACCATTCCAGAATCCGCGCAAAATAATCACCCAACTCCTTGCAGGTGGTATCTCTCAATTCAGTTCCCTGGTTATAATGCCAGTACACCTCATCTGGGTTTTTGGGATAATCTACACGCTTGTCGTTTTTGAACATCCATGCCGGTATGGTGCTGAAATTGATCACAACCGAATGCCCTTCCTGGGCTTTCATGAAATCTGCCATCATGCTGTCCATCTCGGTGAAATCCCAGAATGTTTTGGTCTTTGTAGGTGGTTCCAGCTCGGGCACTACCAAACGTGGATAGGGAAACCAGGGAACATAACGGACAAAATCGGCGCCCAGATTTTTCAGGGCTGCAAATGTTCCATCGTGCATTGGCGAATGGGTACGCAACATGGGATTCACCACAACCTGCAGGGTGGGCGTGGTTTTGGAAACTGTTACTGTTTTATTCCAGTCGGCGGAAACTGATACCTGGGCAGCCAGGTTTTCAGAAATGAACCCACAGGGCAAATGCCAGGAGGGCGAATACAAAATTTCTTTTCATCTTGGACTTCCAATCGTTTAAATGAATACGTCAATCTAGCCCAATTCAGGATTAAAGGGTATCCATTTTTGGCATTTGATGTGATTTATTTAGACGACAGAAGAGATAAAAATAATCTGCATCTTCTTATACGAAAGTTCGCGATAAGTTATTCCAAGAGGGTCACCTGGGCACTGACGGCCGTCCACCGGCCACCTCTTTTAATATAAAGATCAGAATAGACGTTTCTTCCTTTCGCCGATTCCGTTTTTGTTTTGGAAGTAAAGCTGATAAAGCCGACAACCAATGCGGTTGACCCAAATATTCTAATTGAACAGCTATCAATGGTGGCGATTGTTTGATTTTCCGGGTTACCAATATTCTTTATCAGATCAGATTTGCTGAGTATTTTCCAATTCGAAGATATCATTCGGAAGTCTTCAGCCAGTATTCGATTCATTGTAGCGGTATCTTTTTTGGCATAGCTAGCAATCCAGTCTTTGTTGAGACGACCGACTTCCAGGCTGTCTGTTTGTTGCGCCACAGAGAAAAAAGGAACAAGAAAGATGGAGATGATAAAAATTCTGCCCATGCCCAAATCTAGTTTATTTCGTAAATAAGTCATAGTCCGATGCCACCGATTGATAAACGGGAAATTACTCCGTTCTCAGACTGTTTACCGGGTTTGCAGCCGCCGCCCTGGCAGCTTGTATCCCCACCGTAAGAAAAGCGATTAGCAGAGCCACTGAGCCACCGGCAAGGAACATCCACCAGCTGATGTCGGTTCTATAGGCAAAATCCTGCAACCACCTGCGCATAATGTACCACGCAACAGGTGTGGCAATTACGATGGCCATTACCACCAGGATCATAAAATCCTTTGACAGCAGGGTGATGAGTCCGGTAATTGAGGCGCCAAGCACTTTTCGTATGCCAATCTCCTTCACCCTAAGTCTGGCAAACAAAGCGATCAGCCCAAACATCCCAAGGCTGGCAATGATGATGGTCAGTAAAGCCAAATAATTAGTGGCCCGGGATATTCCATCCAGCAAGGCATATTGTTTGCTCACCTTATCTGACAGCAACTCATAGGAAAAGCTTCTTCGTGCGGGTATTGATTTGAATTCCGTTTCCAGTTTCCTGACCACTGTCATCAAATGGCCCTTGTCGGCCCTGACGCTCAGGAAACCGAATTGGAACGACGGCTTGCCCGGATACCATTGGATCAGCGGACCGATTTTCTCAGTAAGGTTACGATAGTGAAAGTCTTCCATCACACCCGCTACCGTATTAATTTCAGTACTGCTTCCTGCAGGCCTGAGTTGTTTTCCCACCGCAGTTGTCCAGCCAAAAGCCTTCATTGCGCTCCTGTTGATATAAACCGCGTTTGTAAAGGATGCAGCCTTTCTGTCATCAAACTCCCTTCCTTCTACGAGAGGGATCTGGAATGTAGATAGATAGCCGGCATCAGCGGGACTTTGAATAAGTGAAACCTTCTTTCCAGACACCGGGTCGATATAGGTATTGTAGTCATCCCGGTATACTGTGGGTATGGTCCTGTTCACCGATACGGCCTTGACCCGCGGGTTCTGCTTTAGTTCAGCAACAATACTTTGGAGTCGGGCATCGGATGTCGCCGGGTCCTTGAATGCAAGATCAAGGGAAATCACGGCCACATTTTCCTGGGTGAATCCGAGTGCTGCCGTTTTCATATAACGGATCTGTTGATTGAGGATGATGGTGACACAGATCAGGATGATGGCAAGAGAGAATTGAATTGTTATAAAAACATTTCTAAGGAAGCCATTATCCTGCCTGTTCGTGAGTCCTTTTCCCTTGACCGCCTCGGTGATTTTAATGCTAATTAATTTAAGCGCCGGAATACTTGCGGAAATAACGGTGAAGAACAAACCGGTTATTATCATAAATAATATAACGGGAAATTTTCCCTTCATGCCCGATGCAATTTCTCCAAACTGTTCGCCGGCAATATTGTTGATATCGGGTAAAAGCAGGTAGTAGAATAAAAGCCATCCGATGATCATGGAAAAAAATATGATGAGTCCATTTTCCATCCCTAACTGCGCCACCACGCTGGATCTGCTGCCTCCGATCATCCGCTTGATGGCCATTTCTTTTGTCCTGGAATAGCTGCCGGCAGTATTCAAATTGATCAGGTTCACCAGGACAACCAATAAAATAAAAATCCCGGCTGCTATGGCTCCGTTCACAACGGCTTTTATTACGGGTGAAGACTCATCGGAAGAAATATCTTTGAAGGGGCGGGCAACGACTTTTACATTTTTATTTTCTTCCAAATAATTTGTTTTTACAATCCCGGCAATCTTGCTTTCCAGAGCCTTGGGATCCGCGTCCTTTCGCAGGCGAAGATAATTTGAAGCAAAAGTATTGTACCAGTCTGCTCCTGCCCGGAAGTCGGGATTGTCTTCCAATAAAGCGGTTGACAATAAAACGGTGGGACGGATAGTGGAATTGGAAGGTACTGGCTCGAGCACGCCGGTTACTGTTAATCGCACACTATCATCGGCCGTGACCACCTTTCCTACAGGATCTGATTTTCCAAAAAACTTTTCCGCCATTTCGGCTGAAAGCACCAGTGAATATTTATCCCTTATCGCATTTTTTGCATCACCATACCGGAACGGGAAAGGAAAGACATCGAAATAACCGGGATCCACATATTCCGTCCGCTCCTGAAATTCCTTCCCTTCACAATTCAGCCAGGGATAATTCCAGGTCTGAATATGGGTACCCGCTTCAAGTTCCGGGCAGTTTCGGATCATCTCTTTCAATAATGGATAAGGCGTCTGCGGATATAGCTGGCCGTCGGGCGGCTGACTTTTAAGATAATATAGTTGATCTATCCCCTTCTGATTGGCATCAAAAGTATAATACTGATAAACCAGGAGTGATAAAGACAGAACGCCTGCCAGGCCTGTTGATAAGCCCACAATATTCACGATGCTGAAAACCCGGTTCTTCAGCAACTGCCTGATCGCTGTTTTAAAGTAGAATCTTAGCATATGCAACAACACCTATTTAAATGCCGGATTAATTGTAATTAATAATCAATGAATTAGGAAAAGGGTCTATTCCACAATGAACGGTTCCGATACAGTAGCCGTTCATCTTTTGGAAAGCCAAAACACGCTGGATACCGTTCACCACTGAAGGCCTGCATTCATCCAAAGTCAGCAAGCTATTACAGTTTTGTTGGAATAATTTCGCACGGTCAGTTTTTTGGATGAATTTTAAATTATGACGCTTTTTTTACTCCTTCGCTTCCTGCATCTGGTCGCCTATTTTTTTATTGCCTCTCAGGCTGGTTACTACCTGCTTTGCTTTTATCAGGTACTCAAAAAACTACCCCCGGAAAAATTTGTGGAGATCCGGCAACTCACCGACGCCCTGATCGAAGGGCCCCTGAGGTTCTTCTATGTATCCGGTCTGCTCCTTTCGTTGATCCTTATTTTTTGGAGCCCGTCAGTCGAGTCTCCAGCCGCTTCGCTGTCATTGATCATTGCCGGCCTCCTACTAATCATCGACCTGGTACTGGCCATGAAGTTCAACGTTCCGATAAATAAGGCCATCAACAAACTGCAAGGCGACGAGACCCGTAACGCTTCAGCCCTGCAAGGACAGTGGTTACACTATATCTACATCCGGATACTTATTGCATTAGTTGGATTTATCGTATTGATGGCCGGGTTGCTCGCTCCATAAACATTTCATGCCCATGGGAATTCGCAAAGAGGCAACGATGATTACAAATAAATAAAAATTGTACTAGTCGTAAGTTTTTAGAGCCCGTTCATCACCAAGATGAGCGAGTATTTTCCTGAGTCCTGCCATATTCATCTGCAGCCCCACCTTCGCATCAGGATCCGTGTCTTCGTTGATGATGCCTATCGGTCCCCTGTATGCGCTTTTGGAAACTACCGCGATCATCTCTTCTTCACTGTCTCCCTCCCCTATAGGGTAAATATGCTGGTCGCCTTTTTTCAGGCCCGCGAGATTCAGGGCGATCAGATGCGGCAGTATCCGGGGGAAGAATTCCGGGAATTTCTCAATCTGGTCCTGGGCATGATTAAAGTTGTACACGATACCCAGGTTTTTCATTTTCAGTTTCTCAATTATCGCCAGCTGGTTGTCCGGTTCGCCAAACCATTCGTTGTGGTTGTACAAACCGACCGTACACCCGATTGCCGCGGCCCGCTTTGCGATATACCTGACGGCATTCGCGGCGGTATCTACTTTTTGTTCCTGTGTCAGTTGCTCAAATTCCTTATTCGCAGTCCACATCAGCCAGATCTGGGTTTTCAGTTTTCTCTTTTCCAGGAAAGTAAAAACGGTCTCGACATTTTTGTCAGTCCTTACATCATGCCCTGCATGTAGCCAGAAAGACTGGAGTTGAATGTGATGGGATTTCAGGGCATCTATCTCGTCATCGAATTGTGGAATGTGTTCTGTCCGCCAGTCATAGGCTAGTCTGGGAATTTTCAGGTCGTTCAGCATTTCAGACCTTTGCTGCGGATTGCGTTTCTGATTGTCGAAAGGCACGACGCACCAGGCTACCAGGTTTTGACGGCCGAACAGAGGCGATCGCCCATCCCTTTGCGCTTTGAGGCCTGTAACGGAAAATAAGATTACAGAAAAAAATACCGCAATTCTGAAGCAGGAGTTGAGAGACACCATGGCATTTCGTTGTAAGTGGAATGTACAATTATTCAGCAATATCCCGCTTAGTGGCACGGAAAAGTTGCATTCACCAAGTCCAGACATTATCTTTAAACGACAATGAAAATTACTCTGAAACAAAGCATAATCATCAGCTTTGTTGCCTTATCCGTTTTAATTGGTTGCAGTAAGAATTCAGGGACACAGGAACCACCAGATCAGCAAAATCCTCCCGAGTTTCCTGCCACTCCCAACAATGATCCGAAACGCATCATCGCAGCCGTTTTATTAATTTCAGAACCGATATGTTGCGGCATAACTTCCTATGACACAATAAATTTTAGCTATGACAATGAGGATAGAATAATTTCACAGGTCAGTGATCATGGTCGTACCATTGTTGATTATCACTATACAAACGACATCATTACTGCCATGGATTATCAAACCAGCCATGGAAAAGCATCTGTCCTTGATTCATATTATTATTCCGCGGCTGGTGATACTATTATCTGGAATTTCCACACGCCGAATTATGAATTCGGAGGAATGGATACCGCAAGTAAAACTTATATATTCCGAAAAGGTTTACTTTCCGAAACATTCATAAAGGTCCATCCGGCACAATCGCTACCATTTACCGTTCAATTTTTAAATGAAATTGACACGCTGGGAAATATGATAAAAACTACATCGATCAACCAAAATGGTGCTGATTCGCCTCAACCAATCTCCTCAACTGTAGATAAGTGGGATGACAAATTCAATCCTTTTTTGTCGGATTCCAAATTCAACATGATCTGTCTGACAGTTTTGCATTCAACCGCAACCGGCTCTGTACATATCCCAACCGGAGGTAAAATTTTTGGATATTACTCTGAGGCATCCATAACTCACGATGAGGAAGGTTACCCGGTAAAATTTACCCGTCTATCGAATAGCGAAACTTTCCTGACCTTAATCTACAATAAGTAACCAGCCCAAATCCTACACTTTCCACAGGATTAGCCAGAATTTTCTAACTTGAACGGCGAGAGCAACTTACTGCTCCAATTCATCAAAACTCGCCAAATGAAAAAAATTCCGGGAACCTTCGTCAGTCCAATATTGATTTCCATGTCTCTCATGATGCTAGTGTTGACATCTACCGCCCAGAAATCCTCCTGGAGAATCGTATCCGACACTGCCCGCCGTGAAGCCAGCATATTCCAGGGCAAACAACTCTTCACCCGGTTCATCTATCCAGACTCGCTCGCCAAACCTGTGCTCTACCCCGTGTACAGTTCTTCCGGACAAAGGATCACCCGTGGTTTTCCATTGCAACCTGTTGAAGGCGACCCAAAGGATCACCCACATCATCTTGGCATCTGGATGAATTTTGAAAACGTAAACGGCCTGGACTTCTGGAACAATTCATTTGCGATACCCGCGGCAAACAAACACCGCTATGGATGGATCTGGACAAAAAATGTAACCAGTTCAGGTTCTGGCAAGCAGGCCAGCCTCTCCTACCAGGCAACCTGGGCCAATCAGGCAAAGGAAACCCTGCTCGAAGAGAAAACTGATTTCATCTTCTCCGGCTCGGGCCATACCCGCATCATCGACAGAACCACAACTCTCACCGCAGTACAGGAAGTCCTGTTTAAGGACGCCAAAGACGGGTTAATGGCCATCCGCGTGCGACCCGAACTCCAGTTGCCCGACACCTCCTCCAAGGCAAACAATTCCAGGGCGACAGGAAACTACCTGACCAGCGAAGGGAAAAAAGGCAACGATGCCTGGGGTACACGTGCGAAATGGTGCGTTCTCTTTGGCAAACTGGGAAAGGACAGCATATCAATAGCCTTCATCGACCATCCAAAGAATCCTGGCTATCCGGCGTATTGGCATGCCCGTGACTATGGGCTGTTTTCAATAAACCCGCTCGGCCAGCATATTTTCTCAAACGGATCCGAAACTCTGGATCTTACACTGAAATCAGGAGAATCGGCAACCTTCCGTTACAGGATAATCATCAATGATGACAAGCGTCTCCTTTCCCCCGCGGAACTGGACCAGTTGTCCGAGGGCTTCCCTGAGCCCGTGAAGTAGATGTCCGCCTCCTGCTTCAAAACCGGACAATGGCATTATTGACCCGGATGCCTCAACTTGCTGAATCTAAGCCGATAAGGAGGTTGGCATCGTTGTGGCAAAGGGATCAGAAGGAAAAGAATCAACATGATAGCCAACTACTTCAAAATAGCCTGGAGAAACATCAGGCGCAACAAAGCCTTTTCACTCATCAATATCCTGGGTTTGTCTTTGGGCATGAGCAGTAGCATCCTGATCATACTATGGGTTATGGATGAAAAAAGTATTGATCGTTTCCATGCAAATGACAAATACCTGTTCCAGGTTTATCAGCGCAACACGCACGACGGCATCATTGATGCATCATATCTCACGCAGGGTCTCCTGGCCTTGGAACTGAAAAAGGCCGTCCCTGAAATTCAAAACTCCAGCAGCCTGGATCCAACCCGCACCTACAATATCGAAGCAGGCAATAAGATCAATAAAGCAGACGGCGCCTCCGCAGGTGCCGATTTTTTCAAAATGTTCAGTTATCCTGTAATTGCCGGCAACCCGGAATCTGCCCTTACAGAACCTGGGGGAATCGCTCTATCCAGAAAGCTGGCGGAACAGTTTTTCGGTTCGCCAGAAAAGGCAATTGGTAAGAGCCTGAAATTTGAAAATAAGGAATCCCTGATGGTCACCGCGGTTTTCGAAAATGTGCCGGCAAATTCATCCGTCAAATTCGATTTCCTGAGGACATGGGTGGATTTTCTCAAAACCAATCCCTGGGCCAACACCTGGGGCAGCGCAGATCCCGCGACATTTCTTCAGTTGCGCAAGGACGCGGACCCAAAGGTCGTAGAGAGCAAGATCAAGGATTTCTTTTATAACTATCAGCAAAAAGAAAAAGGAATAACCGTTGAATATGGAATTCAACCATACGGAGAGAAATACCTGCACTCCAATTTCAGTGATGGCAAGCCGGATGGAGGCAGGGTCGGCTATGTCCGCCTTTTTAGTATCGTTGCTATTTTTATCCTGGCCATCGCCTGTATCAATTTTATGAACCTGGCTACTGCCCGTTCCACAAAAAGGGCCAGAGAAGTGGGAGTAAGAAAAGTCATGGGTGCAGAGAAGTCTGCGCTGGTCTCGCAGTTTGTGGGCGAAGCCATATTCCTGGCATTTCTTTCATTGATAGCCGGCCTTCTTATCGTTATGATTTTTCTGCCCACTTTCAATACGCTCACTGGTAAGCAGCTCCATCTTCCTGTAAACAGCCCTGTTTTTTATGTCGCCATGCTTGCCTTGCTGGTCATTACCGGTTTTGTGTCCGGATCCTACCCCGCATTTTTCATGGCTTCCCTCAACCCCGTCCGTGTTTTAAAAGGAACGCTGAAATTCAGCTGGACCTCGCTGCTGCTCAGAAAGGGACTGGTCGTTTTCCAATTCTCGCTATCAGTGATCCTTATGATATGTATGGTTGTCATTTACCGGCAGGTACAATTTGCGCAGACAAAAAACCTGGGTTATGACCGGCAAAACCTGCTCTACTTACCAATCGAAGGAGACCTGCTTGATAAATATGATGTATTCAAACAAGAAGCGTCACAGCTTCCCGGCATACTGAGTATATCAAAGACAAGGGAATCGCCAACGGTAATTGGGCATAGTAAAGACGATATTGGCTGGGAAGGAAAGGATCCCGGTGAATTCAATTCGATTTCCGATGCAGTGGTTGGGTACGACTATGTCAAAACACTACAACTTCAGATCGCGGAAGGGAGGGATTTTTCCCCAGCATTCGGAGCCGACTCCGCGGCCACCATCGTGAATGAATCTGCGGCGAAAAAAATGGGCTATGACCATCCTCTTGGCAAGCCCGTATTTTGGGGAAACGAACGGAAGACCATCATTGCGGTTGTCAAGGATTTTCACTTCAATTCCATTCACGAAAAAATTGCACCGCTGGTGATCAGGCTGAACGAGAAACAGAAATACGGAACCATTCTTGTTCGCACAGAAGCAGGGAAAACAAGTCAAGCCATCTCGGGCCTGGAAAGACTATCCAAGTCGCTTAATCCCGGCATCCCCTTCACTTACCAGTTTTCTGATGAAGCATACGGTGCCCTGTACAAGAGTGAACAGCTCGTCAGCAAGCTCACCAATATTTTTGCATTCCTGGCTATACTCATCTCCTGCCTGGGATTGTTTGGACTAGCCACCTTTACTGCCCAGCAAAGGTTCAAGGAGATTGGGGTGCGAAAAACCCTGGGGGCCTCATCATTCAATATTGTAAAGCTCCTTTCCGGCAATTTTCTACAGCCGGTATTCCTGTCCATGTTGATCGCCTTCCCCGTCGCCTGGTGGCTGGGCAGCCTGTGGTTAAGCGATTATTCCTATAAAACAGGACTGGATTGGTGGATCTTCGCCGCATGCGGGTTGCTGACCATTGTCATAGCCCTGGCCACCGTCAGTTTTCAAAGCCTCAGGGCTGCGGGGATTAATCCCGTCGAAAGTTTGAGGAGCGAGTAATAGAACCAACCGGCGCCAAGTGAACACCCGAAAACTTCCGGAAGAGCTTTAACTTAGGAGAGTGAAAGTTTTCGCTTTTATATGCGTCTTGCAGATCGCCGTATTTACGCTTGTAGCGCAAGTCACGGTCCAACGGCGGTTGGCGCAGTATAACCAGGAAAAAAATGAACCCGCCATCCAGGGATATGATCCCGTGAGCTACTTCACCAACGGACGAGCATTGAAAGGGCGGGGTCAATACACCGATTCTTATCAGGGCATACTCTACCGTTTTTCCAGTCAGGGAAACCTGGATGCATTCAAAAAAGATCCATCTAAGTATGAACCTCAATACGGAGGCTGGTGCGCGTATGCTATGGGCAATGACGGCAGCAAGGTGGATGTTGATCCCGAAACTTTCAAGATCATCGATGGAAGACTGTATTTGTTCTACAATGCATTCTTCAACAACACACTTAAAACGTGGAACAGAGATCAGGCGGCCCTGAAGAAGAAGGCTGATCAGAACTGGCAAAAATACTATCATCCCTAAATTATTTCCATGCTAGCCTCCAAGGTTCTTCTCTGGATCTGTAGACTGTTGATCGCGGTAATTCTTCTTCAAACCCTGTTCTTTAAATTCACAGCAGCTCCCGAATCGGTATTCATTTTTTCCAGTTTGGGCGTTGAACCATGGGGGCGTATTCTCAGTGGTGTTCTCGAGCTGATTGCCTCGATCCTTGTGCTCATACCTCCTATGTCGGTTTACGGTGCGTTGTTGTCGGCGGGGATAATGGCCGGTGCTCTCCTTTCGCATGTTTTTGTTCTCGGTATTGAAGTACAAAATGATGGAGGCCAGCTTTTCATCTATGCCCTTATTGTTTTAGTCGCATCCATCATCATTCTCATGAAGGAAAGGAAAAGGTTATTCTTTTCGAGATCCTGATTCTGGTTTTGCCCGTCACGTTGAAAACTTTCGTTGTTTCACCCGGTTTACCTAATAGCAGAAGCTCAACGATTATGAAATATCACAAGTTCAGCCCCTGCCAGGTTCTGCGCCCATTCGTGGAGTGTTACTTTGTGTGGGAAGATGAAACTGCGGTATCCGATCTCGTGGTAGAATCTCCACCCAACGGTTTCTGTTCGATGGTATTTAACTCAGGCGATCCTTACTTCCTTCAGAATAAAAAATATGACCGGCTCGCGGTTCCCCTCAATTTTGTGTCAGGCCAATCTATATACAGTTATAAACTCTTCCTGCATGGAAGGCTTTCCCTTGCAGGTATTGTATTTCATCCTGCAGCCCTGGCGAGTTTTTTTGACCTCCCGACCTATTTATATACCGAAGAAAGGGTTCCCCTGGGAACCATCTTCCCCGGCAACCAGATAGGAGAACTTGCTAAAAAATTGGCCGGCTGCGTTGAACCAAATGAAAAAGTGAAACTTCTGGAGGATTTCCTCCTTGGTCATTACAAAATATTACAGCCGGTGCCGGATAAGATTGACGAAGCCGTCAACCTGATAGTAGAAAAAAATGGCATGCTCGATGTCTCCGAAATCATGAAAAATAGCTTCATGTCCAGACGTAATTTTGAAAGAAAATTTTTTAAAAAGGTGGGTCTAAGTCCAAAGTATTACGCCAGGCTTCGAAGGATGTCCTTCCTCCTTAATCAAATTGCCGGGAAAAGAAAAGCGGATTGGACAAGTCTATTTTCAGATTGTGAGTTCTACGATCAGTCACATTTTATTAAGGATTTTATGGCATTCACGGGCCGTACACCTCAACAATACCTCGCCCACAATTCCGAACTGGCAAATTTTATTGACAAGCCCACACAGTCTGGCATCAGTTATTGATTGCCGCATTCTTACAATCGTTTGTCGCAAATTTACAACGCCTGCGACCCAAGGGGCCATAGTTTTGTTTCGACAAGTCCAACAATTTACAAACCGTAAAAATTACAAAAATGCAAACCCTCACTCCCCAACGCCAGCTCAGCCTAAAAAACAAATGTGTAGAATTCATGTTTGCCTATCAACAGAAAAATGTTGCTAAAATGCTTGCATGCTGCACACCCGACGCGGGTATAGAATTCCTCCCCCTGGGACAGAATGGTATTGGAAAAATCTCAGGACTCGGCAAAGGAATCTGGGAAGCGCTGATCGAAAGCTTTCCGGACATTGACAATACCATCGACGCGGCAATAGCCGAAGACGAAGAAACGGTTCGATGCCAGGTTGTGATCCGCGGCACACAGGCTAAAGACTTCGCGGACATCGTAAGCAAAGGCAAACACTTTGACAGCGATCACATTTTTATTTTCAAACTCAATGAGCAAGGAATGATTGATCACATCACTATCGATTGGAACCATGCCGACCTGAAACAACAGCTGGGCTCCTGAATCTTACTTCTCCTAAATCTTAAATCGTGAAAAAATATCTAAGCGTACTCCTTAGCGTTTGCTCGACTATTTGCCTGAATGCCCAGCCTCCGGAAGCCTGGACAGAAAAGGACAGGACCTACCTTGTGGACAACCTCCGCCGTTCAATTGACCAGATCAATGAGGCAACCCGAAACCTCAGCGATGCGCAATGGAATTTTAAACCTGGGCCTGATAAGTGGTCGATCAACGAGGTGGTTGAACATATTGCGATCTGGGAACTACTACTTCAACGAGATATCAGCCTCGCACTGTCCGATCCCCCAAAACCTGAATTGACAAAAACTGCCTGGCCGGATTCATCCACGCTTGGGTTCATTATGGAAGATAAACCGCACCACTCTCTTGATTACACGAAACCATTCTCCTTTACCATCCCAATGGGATTGAACGACGGATCCAAAAATCTCTTGTGGTTACAGAAAATGCGCAAGGAAGACGGAGACTTTGTCAAAAATACAAAGCAAGACATGAGAGTGTACTACCGGGGCAGGGGCAGTGAAAGTGTTCATGTACTCTACATCCTTATTTTTGGCCATGCGGACCGGCACTTGCGGCAGATCATGAAGATTAAAGCAGACCCGGCATTTCCATCTTCTTAGCTTAATTAATGCTTAACGAGGCAGACAACACAAGAGTATAACTCAATTCAAGTACATTTGGTGCTGACCAAAATTCAGTAATCTATGAACTTGACTGTATCATTTTTAATGTCCATTAGTTTACTGGTTTTTTCTGCTTCTTCCTCTGCCCAGGTTACTCCGCCACAACAAGGCTTACTCGTAGACCTTAACGCCGACCATGGCGTTGTGGTCGCCGAAAATAACAAAGTCGAAGCCTGGAAGAATGATGCTCCAACTCCGAAGCTGGAAACTTTCGAAAAACAGGATAAGGGAAGAAAGATCGCTGGCAGCGGCCGACCCGAACTGAAGAAAAAGTTGAAAGAGATCAACGGACACAATTCCATCGCCTTTGTAAAACAGGAATTGTACAATAAGGACGAAGATGCCACAGACTCACTGATCACCGGCGCAGGGTTTACCTGGGTGGTTATTCTCAAACCTTATCACCAAACCGGAGACCTGAAGGAAGTCAATACTTTTTTCGGCAATCTGAAAAACAGTGGAAATTACGAAGGCGTTTGGGGTAACCTGGCAGATGACAACAGAGTCTGGACAGGTGGCCGCAATGGTATCACCTTTGGCCGCTGGGATACAAACAATCCCTTCATCGCCACAACCCAAAAACTGGATTCGAATCGTTTCTACCTGCTGGCCGGCAGGATGGAAAGTGGCACAGACACAGCACTCACAGAGATATTCATAAATGATTTTTCTGTGAAAGCCGCGACAGGATATTTTCCGGTGAATCCCAAAGCGAATTCTTCCAAACTCGCCGTAGGCGAAGAAAGGGATGCCACTAATCACCCCGGTGTGGAAGCCTTCAGGGGCGAGATGGCCAGGTTTCTTTTATACAAACGCCCTCTCACCAACACGGAACTCGAGACCCTTGGCAGCCAATTAATAAGGGAATACGAAATCCGCTAGGATTTAACGTTTATTTCTGTTCTGCAAAGCGTTTACTATCAGCGCCTCAGCTCCAGAGGCGCTTATGGGGCGCTTTCCCCTATTGCAAATATGCCTAATTCAGGGTATTTTGTTGGTGATTCCGGTGTTCTCTGGATTCAAATCCCTCCAATCTTCCTTCGAATGCTCGTATGATGGCCCTGGCATCGGCGCTGTTCTCAAACCTAACCTCTAAATCATGAAACTGAAAAATTATCTTTCGGCACTGGGCGTAGTTTGCCTCTTCGCCTCCTGTTCTAAGGAACTCAGTCTAGAACTCGCCCAACCACTCTTAACAAAGGAAGAACAATTTAAAAAACTCGTTACGAGCACAGCCTTTCAACTGAGGGCATGTTATTCCGACATCCCTGTTGACTATATAGAGAATGATAGTGTGATCACAAAGGAAACAAATCTTTGGAAGTATGTAAGCCCCTACCTCAAAGACGATGTCAACACATTCCGGACCGACAATGCGAACGTATCCATCGCACAACACACGCTGAAAATACCTGGAAATGCCAGTGAGATCCTGGACAGGCAGTATCATATCGGCACCGATGAATCGGGAGTATACATGGACTTCCTCGACTTTGACTACCTCCCACTTAAATACCGCCTGCACGAGCTCGGCCCCGATTATTTTGTGCTTGCAGTTGCATGGAAATACGACGCGACTCTTTATTCAAGGTTTGAAACCGTCACGAATTAATTCAGGGAAATACGCAAGGATGGGGAGCTAAATTAATTGGTGTCCTGTCTTTGCCCACTGCCCATTCTGCCCTCCGACTCATTGGTGCTATCCGGAATGTCTTCCTTAGTCAGGTCGTTCTTTACAGTGTCCTGCACACGCTGAGCTTCACCTTCGCGCGGTTTGAGCTTGGCCATAGTGCCCTGCTTTTCGATGAGTTCTTTTTCTTCAGGATCATCTGATGTGACCCCTGTGTTGTGCGTCCCGTCACCCAGCGAGGTCTTTTCACCCACTTCAGGATTATATGGAGTTCCTTCTTTATCGCGTTCCTGGTTGTTTTTTGTAACGGCCATTTGATTTTTTTGAGAATATTCATTCAAAAACCGGACCAGTGAAACAGAGCGGAGTGCGGAATAATCAGTGCGGGGAAACGGTGCGCTACGCCCGCCGTAGCTGCATCATTCTTCGTGCCTTCGGCAGCTTCAGCGGACGAGGGAAGCAGCGAAGGCTGGGAGTGCGTGATAACGACGATTTATGTTTCTCCCTGTTCCTGTTCCTGTTTCTGTTTCTCCACTCTTCGCTCTCCGCTCTCCGCTCTGATTTCTCGGTATATTTGAAATACTGAAAACTAAATGTTTTGGATAAGGCGATCGCTGCACTCCTGCTGCTCTTACTGACTGTTGTTCATGGTTCCGGGCAGCATTTCGGAGGCAACCCTCCATACGTGAAGTGGAGACAGATCGATTCTGATACGGCCAGAATCATTT
>Ga0193752_1000634_pt1 | contig 32529 bp, 23 predicted proteins | sample H1c1metaG_FD_144924 | JGI IMG/M metagenome (GOLD analysis project Ga0193752, IMG submission 144924) | Soil microbial communities from a riparian zone of the East river system, Colorado, United States - H1c1 | ecosystem: Environmental > Terrestrial > Soil > Riparian zone | place: USA: East River... | reverse complement strand
TGCCAGCCGCAATATGTCGTTGTTCGCCGAGCGCAAAATCGTCGAAGTGCGTCTCGGCGGCGCAAGTCCTGGTGAACCGGGGACTGCTGTACTGATGGAGTTCGCGGAGCAGCGCACCGATGACACTTTGATGCTGATTGTTGCGGACAAGCTGGATGGCAAGGCGCTGAACACGAAGTGGGCGAGCAGCGTCGATAAGCACGGCCTCATCGTTCAAACTTGGCCAGTGGAGTTGCCGCGACTCCCGTCATGGATTCGAGAACGCTTGGCGCGCCACAAGCTCGAAGTCGATGCGGCCACTGCGGCGATCATTGCGGAACGAGTCGAAGGCAATCTGCTGGCGGCGCATCAAGAAGTCGAGAAACTCGCGCTGATGCATCCGCCCGGCGCGCTGTCTGCCGATGCGATTTTGGAAGCGGTTGCCGACAGTGCGCGCTATGACACGTTGCAGCTCGGCATCGCGGCGCTGCAGGGGCAGTTGGGCCGTGCAGTCAAAATTCTGCAGGGTCTGCGCGAAGAAGGCGTCGACGCGACGGTGGTGCTCTGGGGTTTGAAGCAGGACATCACGTGGCTATCGCGTTGCTCGCATCAAATGCGCCGCGGCCAAAGCGCGGATGGCGCGATGAATACCGAATATGTTTGGCGGCCGCGTCAGCCCGCAATGAAACAAGCGTTGGCGCGTCTACACCCGGTCGCCATCCAACGCCTGCTCGTCGATGCGTCGAATGTCGACCGCGCGATCAAGGGCGTGCGACGCACCGATGCTTGGCTCGAGCTGCAAGGCTTGATAGCGCGGCTCGCGGGCGTTCGCTTGCGTCGCATTGCGTAGTCGTATCGAATTAACTCCACGATCGAAACTCTCCATGACCTCCATCGGCATTTTCGGCGGCACGTTCGATCCGATTCATTACGGACACCTGCGCACCGCGTTCGAATTGCAACAAGCCCTGCGCCTGTCTGAAATTCGCTTCCTGCCTGCGGGCAATCCTCCGCATCGTGAGCAGACTATTGCGAGCACCGAACAGCGTGTAGCGATGGTCAGCGCGGCGATTGCGGGCGAACCGGGCTTCGTGCTCGACGATCGCGAGACGCGGCGCGAAGGGCCTTCGTACTCTGTCGATACTCTGAGCACGCTACGGGCCGATTTTCCTCAGCGCCCGCTGTGCCTGATCATCGGCATGGACGCGTTCTTGGGTCTACCAAAGTGGCATCAATGGCGCGACATATTGCAGCTGTCTCATTTGGTGGTGGCGCATCGGCCGGGTTGGCGGGCACCGACAATGGGGCCGCTTGGCGAATTGCTGGTGGACCGAGGAACCGGTCGAATCGACGACCTACATGAGGAGCTGGCCGGACGAATCTACATACATTCCGTTACGCAGCTCGAGATTTCGTCGACCGAAGTGCGCAAACTCATCGCCGCCGGACGCGATCCGCGTTATCTGATGCCCGATGCCGTGCGCGACATCATCGAAAAAACCGGATGTTACGCACGCAAGCCGATCCGCTGAGCCGTTTGTCGCGCGCTGCAGGTACACTGCGCGGACCGAAACGTCGGGACAATCCAGAGATTTAGTGAGGGTTTGAGTTCAATGACAGCAGCGCGTGGCAAGAAGGCCGTTCGGAAAACTGGTGGCAAGCCGGCCAAGAAGTCGGCCAAGAATTCGGCCAAGAATTCGGCCACTAGGCCGGCCAAAAAGAGCAGCCGAGCGTCGGGCAAACCGGCGCCTCAGAAGGTTCAGCGGCCGAAGCCAAAGGCGCCACCCAAGTCCAAAGCAAAAAAGTCGTCGATTACGACGCGTTCAGTCGCGGCACCTAAGCCTGCAAAACCGCAGCCGCATTCCGCCATCGTAGAGATCGCGCTGAATGCCATCGCGGATCTGAAGGGCGTCAACGTGACAACGCTAGATGTGCGCGGTGTGACCGATATCGCGGATAACATGATCATCGTCAGCGGCAATTCAGATCGTCACGTGCGCGCGATAGCGGGGCGCGTCATCGAGTTTGCGAAGAAAGCCGGTTTTCGACCGATGGGCGTCGAAGGCGAGCGCGATGGCGAATGGGTATTAGTGGATCTGCAAGACGCGATCGTGCACGTCATGCTGCCGCGCGTCCGCGAATTCTATCGTCTAGAAAGTTTGTGGGATGTGACCGCTGCGCGACGCGAAGCAGCCGGCCAATAGTCGATGCAGCTGCGCCTCGTCGCTGCCGGCGCGAAGCTACCCGGATGGATGAACGACGGTGTTAACGACTACGCGGCACGGCTCAAGGGCGAATACCGGTTCAATTTGATCGAGATCCCGCTCGGCCAGCGAAGTGGCGGCGAGACTTCAAGGGCGATCGCGAAGGAAGGCGAACGAATGCTAGCGGCGCTCACGGACCAGCCCTATCTCGTAGCGTTGCAGGTGCAGGGCAAGCCTCTCTCTACAGAGCAACTCGCAAAATTCCTCGCCGACCGCAGTCACGAGGGTCGCGATGTCGCGTTTTGTATTGGCGGCCCGGATGGGTTAGCCCCGGAAGTCGACGCTCGCGCCGATTTTCGATGGTCAGTATCGGCGCTCACTCTGCCGCACGGCTTGGCGCGAGTGGTCGTTGCCGAAGCGCTGTACCGCGCCGTCAGTGTGATTAAAAACCTTCCGTACCACCGAGCTTGAACGAGGCGCCTTCTGCGCGTTGCTCGATCGACTGGCTAACTGGCCGCTGGCAAGCTGGCCAGAACAGGACTCATACCTAAAGAAACAAAGTGCCGATGTCGCCGGCGCTCGTTGTCCCATTCTTCCTCTGGCCAGCCTACCAGCGGTCAGTTAGCCAGTCGGCCCCGAGGCTGGTGAGCGGCGCCACTTCCCTCCACCGCTTCCGCACAGCGGTCCAAATTCGCGTTCGAATGCAAACATAATGCAATGCTTGCAAGTATGTATCTACGAATGTGAACTTTCGTTTATGCTCAGGTCATCAATGCTCAACACACGACTCGTCGTGTGCGACTAAAAAACAGAATAACAACTGACAACCGGCGGTTGAGCGACCGAGTGCCAAGGGGAGAACGGCTTGAGCCGTCTACGGATCCTCAACTATCACAATGTCGCGGTGGCGCCGGCAGGGGCGCGGCTAACCAAACTGTATGTGTCGCCGGTCCGATTCGAGCGGCAGTGCTGGTTGCTCCATCGCCTTGGGCTGCGGGGCGTGTCGCTCAGCGAAGGATTGACGGCGCTAGCACGTGGCGGTGCAAACAAGTGCGTGGCGCTGACCTTCGACGATGGGTACGTCGACAACCTCGAAGTCGCCGCGCCGATTCTCAATCAATTCGGCTTCACGGCGACGTGCTACGTCGTGTCCGGACGATTGGGCGAGTACAACAAGTGGGACGCCGAAGAACTGCGCGTCCAGAAACCGCTGATGACGGCCGATCAATTGCAGCGATGGCTCGCCGCCGGTCAAGAAATCGGGTCGCACACGATCACGCATCCGCGCTTGTATGAGATCGATCCGCTCGATGCAGAAAGAGAAATCGTTGCGAGTCGCGATGCCTTGGCGCGTTTGACGGGCAAGCCGATCGAACACTTTTGTTATCCGTATGGCGGTTACACCGAAAATACGCTCGCGCTCGTGCGCGCAGCGGGATACCGCTCGGCGGTTACGACCCAACGTGGCGTGGCCGATCAGGGGACGGACCCGATGCGCTTGCCGCGCATCTCGATCAATGGCGACAAAGGGCTGCTCAAATTTGCCCTGAAGGCGGCAACGCCTTATGCGGCGTTCGGCGGGAGTCGCGCAGCATGAACTTCATCTTTGTCGAATCGAGTCGTCGCGCCTGGGGTTCCGAACAGCATTTCGTCAGCTTGGCCATCGCCTGCCGCCAAGCAGGCCATCGCGTCGTGGCTGTAGTCCGCGCCGGAACGGATGTTGCGCGATTGTTGACCACGGCGGGAGTCGACGTGCGAGTGACGCCATTCCGAGGCGGCGGCGACCCACGCGCGTTGTGGATCACGTTGAAGGTCATCGTCGAGATCGGCGCCGATTGGCTCGTGACGGATCATCAGAAGCATTACTGGCCCTTGTATGTCGTCGCCAAATTGAGCGGCACGCGCTTGGCCGTATTTCGGCATATGGTGTACGTACGCAGCTGGCTCACGCGCGTGCTGTTTCCGCGGTTGGCCGATCGATTTTTCGTGGTGTCGGATTTTGCGTTGGAGTCCTTGGTGGCGGACGGCGCGCCTCGCTCGCATTTAACGCGGCTCTACAATCAGATCGACTTGCAGCGCTTCAAGCCGAGCGCTTTCCAACGCGATCGAGCTCGGCAAGAACTTGCCCTGCCAACTGATGCCATTATCGTGGGATTCGTCGGGCGTCACGAGTGGGAAAAGGGCGTCTGCGTATTGCGTGCTGCGCTCGACGCCGCCATGACGGTCGAGCCGCGACTGCATGCCATTTGGGTAGGCGGCGGCCCGCTATGGGAGGAAACGCAATCGACCCTCCGGCTCGACCTTAAAGACCGGCATCGATTCGTGGAGTGGACGCCAACGCCCGAGCTTTACTACCCAGCTTTCGATTGCCTGGTTGCGCCATCGCGAACCGTCGAGACTTTCGGCCGTGTGGTAGCCGAAGCACAGGCCTGCGGCGTGCCGGTGATCGCCACAAGCCTCGGTGGCCTGCGCGAAGCATTTCTTGCCGGAACGAGCGGTGAATATTGCCGGAACGGAAACGAGCAGTCGGATATCGATGCGCTGGCGCGTCAGATCGTGCGCTTGTCCAATGATCCGATGGCTCGCGTGACGATGGGCCGCGCCGGGCGTCGGTTTGTACGGCGTTTCGATTCGACCCGCGTCGTCGAATTGTTCATCTCTCATTTACTGGAAGCCGACGGGCTCGAGTTTCGACAGCCTCAGGTTGCAGCCTCAAGCGCGGCTTCGAGCGCCACTTCGCCGGGAAGAGGACACGCCGTGGGATGGGAAGGGATCGACTTCGAGACGACTCTGAGTTTTCGGAACTCACTCGCTGAAGCCTAGGCTTTCATTCTAGCCAGCATGGCTAGCGAGGCTGCGGCGGTGGGAAGTCTCTCGTCCGGATTCTTGGCGAGCAATCCGTCAACCAATGGTTGGAACTGCGCCAGGTGGGACGCTAAACGTGGAATGGGATCTTCCTGGTGCGACGTCAGGATGGCAATGACGTTAGTGCCTTTGAAGGGGCGTTCGCCCGTCAGCATCTCGTAAAGGATGATGCCGAGACTGTACAAGTCGCTGCGCTGGTCGACCGGATTCCCGTTGGCTTGCTCTGGACTCACGTAATACGGTGAACCGCGAACCTCGCCGGCGGTGGTGAGTTGCGTTGCGTCTTCGACAGGCTTGGCCAGACCGAAATCGATCAGCACGATGCTGCCGTCAGCCCGCAACATCACATTGGCGGGTTTCAAGTCTCGATGGGCGAGTCCCGCTTCGTGGACAGTCCGGAGCGCACCGGCGATTTGGACAAAGATATCGATCGAATCTCGATCCGACAGCAGGTTCCGCATGCGCAGCTCCAGGCTGCCGGCCGGGAAATACTCGGTCACGATGTAGCGAAAGTCGGGCGCGCTGCCCCAATCGTAGATATCGACGATGCCTTTATGACGGATGCGCATCAGCATTTCGCGTTCGCGTTCGAAACGATCGGCGTCGCTGGTGTCTTCGTCGGTGTTCTTGTTGAAGCGCGCCACCTTGACGGCGACGTTGTGGCCCAACTCTTCAGAATAGGCCAAGTGGACTTCTGCATGAGGCGAGACGGCAATCCCTTGAATGAACCGATAACCACGAATAGTAGGAAACGACACTCGCGGTACCTTGAAATTCCGGTCGATTGGAAAGCCTTCTTTGCCCATGAATCAGTGGATAGTCTACTGCCGCGCTCCGCGTCGCTCTAAAATATGAAATGTAGCTTGAAATGCTCCTGCTCGGCCATCTAAAGCTGAGTGGTTTCGGTATTTACCTTAAGAAAAGTATGTAAAGAAGGATGGCAATGCCCCATTCCACTCCCATTTCGTCTGCCTTGCCGTCTAGTACACCGGTGGTCTCGCAAGGCACGCCGCCACCGGCCACGGCGCAAAGAACACCGTTCGCAAGGCTGCATGTCGAGGTTGTGACCGCTCACTCCGATGCACGTGGATTCGTGTTCCAACCGTTGTCAGACACCGAAATTTCGCAGTACCGCAACGTCCACGTTGTCGTGTCCGTGCCCGGGGCGGTTCGCGGCAATCACATGCACCTTCGCGGCTGTGAAATCTCGTCGGTGCCCGGTCCGATGCTAGTCCGAACGCGAGAAGGTGGCGTCGTCACCGATTTTGAGGTGCCGGCCGGCGCGGTCTGGCGATTCGCTTTCCCGCCGGGTGTGGCACATGCCTTTAAAAACACCGGCGACCGCGTGGCCCTGATCGCATCGTTCAACACGGAAATCCATGACCCGAACGACCAGGATGTGGTCCGCGACTTACTGATCGGGACCTAAACGCGTCGCCGGTCGCTATGAGTCGATCGATTTCGAACGTCCGCCGCATCTATTCAGCGTAACTTCATGCCCTTGATCTATCTTGCTTCAGCATCGCCGCGACGCAGCCAGCTCCTGGACCAAATCGGAGTGGGCCACCGCATCGTGCCTTTGGACCTGGACGAATCGCGATGGGCCGGCGAGTCGCCGGCGGCCTATGTCGAGCGGTTGGCCCGGGCTAAAGCCGGCGCGCTGTGGGATCGCCTGCCGGAGGCCGAGCGCCATCCAGTGCTCGGAGCGGATACGACGGTGGCACTCGGCGACGAAGTCTTTGGTAAACCCGGCGATCGGGGGGACGCTTTGGCAATGCTTTCGAGGTTGGCGGGTCGTACTCATCAGGTCTACACCGGCGTCGCTTTGCGGACAGCGTCGGGGTGTGCTGCACGGCTATCCACCAGCGAGGTGACATTTGGCAGGCTGACGCCTGCACAATGTGCGGCCTACTGGTCGACCGGCGAGCCGATTGGCAAAGCGGGTGGTTACGCAGTGCAGGGGCGGGCTGCCGCCTTCATTACCCGAATCGAAGGGAGCTATTCCGGCATCATGGGACTACCGCTGGCCGAAACCGCCGAGTTGTTGAGTCTTGCCGGGCTCTTCGACAGTGGGCTGCCGCTCGAGCGCTGATGGTGATCGAGTTGCCCTGGGCCGAAGACACAACTCGCCCGAAAGAGCCCCAAAATAGCCACAAAATAGCCCTGACATAGTTTAGGAGTCGTGATGAGTTTGAGGATTGAAGTCAAGATTGAAGGATTGCCGACGCAATGACAGCCGAAGTACTGATTAATGTCGGCCCGCGCGAGGTGCGCGCTGCACTGGTCGAAGAGGGCGTGCTTCAGGAGCTGCTGATCGAGCGCGTGAATCATCGCGGGCTGATCAGCAATATCTATAAAGGAAGAGTTTCGCGCGTGCTGCCCGGCATGCAAGCAGCCTTCATCGACATTGGTTTGGAGCGCGCCGCTTTTCTGCATGCCTCCGACATCGTTCAGCCTTCGGATGCTGAAAACGGCGGCGAGTCCGCGCACGCATCAGGTAAAGACAGTGAGATTCAATCGCTGGTCTCCGAAGGCGGCGAACTCTTCGTTCAGGTCCTAAAAGATCCGCTCGGCACGAAAGGCGCGCGTCTGACCACATTCATCACCATTCCATCGCGTTACTTGGTGTTCATGCCGAAAGGCCACGGCGTTGGCATTTCGGCTCGCATCGAGGATGAAGTCGAGCGACAACGACTCCGAGATGCGGCGCTGACATATGCCAAGCCGGACGAACCCGGCGGCTACATAGTCCGTACCGCGGCGGAAGGTGCGCCGCCCGACGCGCTGCGCGCCGATATGCTCTTCTTGCAGCGATTGTGGTCCGTGCTGTCGGAAAAATCCGTGACGATCAAGCCCGGCAATCTAGTGCACGAAGATTTGCCGCTCACCTTGCGAGTGCTGCGCGATGTTGTTTCAAGCGGCGTCGAGAAAGTAAGCGTGGATCATCCCGAAAGTTTCGACCGGATGCTCGAGTTCGCCAAAACTTTCATGCCCGAGCTTGCCGATCGCATCCAGCTCTACGATAGCGAGCGGCCGTTGTTCGACTTATACGGCGTCGAGGATGAGATCCAACGATCGCTCGATCGGAAAGTGCCGCTCAAATCCGGCGGCTACGTGATCTTCGATCAAACCGAAGCGATGACGACGATCGACGTCAATACCGGCGCTTATGTCGGCCATCGCAATCTCGAAGAGACGATTTTCCGAACCAATCTCGAAGCGACGGTTGCGATTGCGCGTCAACTTCGCCTGCGCAATTTGGGCGGCATCATCATTATCGACTTCATCGACATGCAGGAAGAGGAGCATCGCCGGCAAGTGCGCCAAGCGTTGGAAAAGGCGCTCGATGGCGATCACGCGAAGACGCATATCTCGTCGGTTTCGCCGCTCGGCCTGGTCGAAATGACCCGTAAGCGAACGCGCGAGAGCTTGGAACATGTGCTGTGCGTGGCTTGTCCAACCTGTGAAGGGCGTGGCTTCGTCAAGACCGTGGAAACAGTTTGTTACGAAATCTTTAGGGAAATTCTGCGCCAGGCGCGGCAGTTTCAATTTCAGGAAATGATGGTGTTGGCGCACCAGGACGTGATCGAGAGGTTGCTCGACGAGGAATCCGCCGCATTAGCGGAGCTCGAAGTTTTCACGCGCAAGCCGATTCGCTTGCAGACCGAAGCGTTGTACAACCAGGATCAATACGACGTGGTCCTGATGTAGGAGATTGCCGCGCAGGCGTTGCAATGACGACAGAGCTATTTTCCGCCGATCTTTGGATTGCAGAGCTTGCTGCAGGACGGGCCGCATGTGACCGGGCTCTGTCGCGCGCGTTCCGCTCGTAGCATTCGTCATGCCAACGCGTCGCAAAATCATCGAGATTTCCGCCATCGCGGCAGGCTCGCTTGCGTTGCTGCTGACATTGGTATTGATCGCGTTTCGAATTGCGATTTCGTATTTGCCGGATTACCGCGCGCAAGTGCAGGCGTGGGTGAGTGAGCGCACGGGTCTCGATATTCAATTCACTCGGATGGACGCGCGCTTGCGTTTCTACGGCCCGGAGTTGGTATTCGATTCCGCGGTCGTGCGCAGCCGCGACGGGCTGCGCAAAATAGTCAGTGCCAAGCAAGTAAGCGTCGGCCTCGATTTTTGGACTGCGCTGCGCTCTTGGCATCTCGCTGCCGCGCGCATCACGTTGTTGGAACCCGAACTGCAAGTCATTCGTACGCTCGATGGGCGAATCGAAGTGGTTGGGCAGAGCGATTTACCGGAGCGCGATCCGAGCGCAACATTCAGGCCCGACGCATTGCCTACTGGCAACTTGGCCGTCCGCGATGCACGCGTTAGTTTTCGCGATCTCAAGTCCGGTCGCGGTCCTTGGATTGTGCCCGGTGTCAGTTTCGAATTGCAGCGAAGCGAAGGCTCGATGCATCTGCAGGGCGCCGCGGAGATGCCGGCCAAGCTAGGCAAATCGCTGCGCTTCAAGTTCGATACCGTAGGGCAGTTGGCTGCGGCACCTTCTTTGCAATGGCGCTTTCAGATCGACGCGCGTGAAATCGATTTGGCCGGCTGGTCGGAAGTCAGTCCCAAGGATTGGCCGGCGCCGCCGCGTGGACTCGGCTCCTTCGAGTTGAGCGGCTCCTTCAACGGGCAACAGTTGATCGATCTTGCGGCGCAAGTGCAGTTCAAGGATGTGACGTTTGCGTTACCTGCCTGGACAACGCCGGTTCCGGCACCCGCAACGATGGATGAGTATGTCGATACGGACGCCGAACCGCATGAGACGGTCCATGCCGCGAACGAGAATACGGATCTCACTGCGCGTGCCATGCCGGCGCGTATCGACTACGAGCGCATCATGTTCGACCTGCAACTCGCGCATGCACGTCAGCAGGAATCGCACAGCGACGATCCTGCTTCGGAGCCGCAGGCTACGGATCGTTGGACACTGGAGGTCAAGGATCTCGAACTGGCGCGCCCTGGTATTCCTTGGCGTCGCTCATCTGTGCACGCTACGCTTAAGGCCGGGCCCCGCGGCGAACTGGCCGCAACCCTGCAATCGGAACTGATCGTGCTCGAGAATATTTGGCCGCTCCTGGCCTTTGCGCCGGATACGAAAAACATGGCCACGGTGAGAGCGCTCGATGCAAAGGGTAGCCTCGTGGACTTGGACACCGCATTCTCACGCACCACCACAGAGGCCACGCCTGTTTATGCGTTGCGAGGTCGGTTCGTCGATTTGAGTTTGGCTGCGATTGACCGGGCGCCCGGCATCGAGCGATTCAGCGGCGCGTTCGATGGCGACGAGGGCGGCGGCAGCCTCGATCTCAATGTTCGCAATGGCACGCTGACGTTGCCGAGATATTTCCGCACGCCGCTCCCGGCGGATCGTATTGCCGGCACATTGCAGTGGCGGCCGGACAATCCGGGTTGGCGGATTACGACGACAGAAATGCTGATCGAAGCAGCCGATGGCACAGCACGAGCCTCCGGCAACGTCTTGGTGCCGGGCGGTGGAAAATCTCCGATTGTTGATGTGACTGCTGAAGGCAAGAACTTGGATGCTCGAGCCACGCCGCGCTATTTACCAGTCAGCAGAATGTCCCCTCGATCGTTGCAATGGCTCGATCAAGCTTTCCTTGCAGGGAAGGTGCCCCACGCAGTATTTGAGATGCGCGGCCCGGTGCGTGATTTTCCGTTTCGCAAGAACGAAGGGCTATTTCTGATTAAGGCGCGGGTCACCGACTTAGCGCTCGCCTACCAGGAAGGTTGGATGCCTGCGAACAACCTGGTGGTGGATGCGGAGTTTCGCAATGCCGGCATGACCGCGAAAATCATTTCGGGAGAAGTGAATGGTATGCAGTTGACCGGAGGCGCCGGTCGCATTGCCGATTTCAAGCACCCCGAATTGATCTTGGATGCACAAGTGAAAGGCGATCTGTCGCAGGCGCTGCCCTATGTGCAGAAAAGTCCCATCGGTCCTGCCATCGGCGATCAATTCATGGCGCTGCGCGGCACCGGACCGCTCAGCGCGCAAGCGGCACTGCGCCTGCCTTTAAAGGCAGGCGATCAGATGCATGTGCAGATTCGAACAGACCGTTCTAATGGCACGGTTGCAACCGAAGGATTAGAGCAAACGATCGACGATTTGCACGGCACGCTGACGGTTCGGGATCACGCGTTGTACTCGATGGCGATGCAAGGCAAGTTTCTGGGTGGGCCTGTCTCGATCGACGGCAATGTGGAAGGGCGTTACACCGGGTCGGGTGCGGGTGTCATCGTCACTGCGCAAGGCCGCGCACTAGGCGCGCAATTGACGAAGCTCGCGCAACTCCCATCGCCATTGCAGCTCGAAGGCACGATGGATTGGAGGCTAACGGCGATCTCGCCACGGCATCCGCCAAATACTCCGGCACGGCCGACGTATCGACTCGAGTCCGACACAAAGGGCTTAGGTGTTTCGGTGCCCGAGCCATTACGCAAAGCTGCCGAGATCGGCAGGCCTTTAGCCGTCGATCTCGACGCTACTCGCGAGAAGGAAATGTTGCTGCGAGCATCGTTTGGCGACGCCCGAGCTTTGATTCGATTGCGCAAAGGCGTCGACGGTTGGGGCATGGAGCGCGGCGCGGTCCGTGCGGATGCCGTAGCGGCATCATTGCCGGCCCACACAGGCTTGCGCGTTGAAGGTGTGATCCCGCGATTCGTGCTGGACGAATGGCTCAAGATAAAAGGCAGCGATCGGCCCGGCAAGCGTCAGCTCGCCGATGTCCTGCGTGCAGCCAACGTGCGCGTGCAAAAATTTAGCTTCTTAGGATTTGAACTCAGCGATGTTCGCGGGCTGTTGCAGGCGACGGAGTCCGCTTACAGAATCGATATGGGCGGCGACTCCGTCGCGGGTCAACTGATGCTCCCCTACGATCTTACCGCTGCCCCGCTGCAAGTTGCATTGACGAAATTGGATGTGCCCGATCGTCACGACGTCGAAGGCGAAGGGCGCGGCAATGCGGATCCTCGGGACATTCCCGGCATCGTGGGCCGTGTCGATAATTTGAGCTTGGCGGGGAGACCTGTCGGCATGGCTCGAATTGCGCTGGTGAAAACGCCACAGGGCGTGAAGCTCACGACGGGCGAATTGCGCGGCGCTTCTTTCACTGCAACCGCGCGGGGATCATGGCTCGGCAACGCCACGACTTCGAAATCCAGCATCGAGCTCGATGTCGCGAGCACGGATGTGGCGGATACGCTGCGTGCATTCAACTATCGCGATCTCATTACGGGTAAGCGTGCAAACGCGCACGCGACGCTTACCTGGCCGGGCGGCGTGGACGATGACTTGCTTGGCCGTTCATCCGGCACCGTGCAAATTGAAATGTTCGACGGCCAATTGTTGAGCGTGAACCCCGGTGGTGCCGGACGCATGCTCGGATTGCTAAGTATCGGCGCGCTGCCGCGACGCTTGTCGCTCGATTTTAGCGATGTGACAGAGAAAGGGTTTTCGTTCGATAAAATTCACGCGGATTTTCAATTCGTCGATGGCGACGCTTTCACCAACAATTTATTGTTGAGCGGGCCGCAAGCCGAAGTCGGCATCGTCGGCCGCACCGGCTTCGGTAAGCGAGACTACGATCAAACCGCAGTGGTGGCGGGCGACATCGGCGGATCGCTCAGCGTGGCGGGGGCCGTGGTGGGCGGGCCTGTATTGGGTGCCGCGGTACTCGCATTTTCGCGCCTCTTCAAAGAGCCGCTCAAAGGCGTTACGCGCCGTTACTATCGGATCAGCGGCCCTTGGGAGAATCCGAGTGTCGACCGCATCGATCGCCAAGAGGCTCGACAGGAAAACGCCGAAGCGGCAGCGGCAGCAGCAGTATCCGGGTCGGAGCACGAAAGCACTGAGAACACTGAGAGCGCTGCACCGAACGTTAAGGCACCGCCGCCTCGCGCGGAGTAGTCATGCCGCTCGCCGCCGCGATTCAAATGACTTCATCGCCCAGTGTCGCGGAAAATTTATCCGCCGCGCGCGAGCTTCTCGAGCAGGCAGCAGCGCGCAGTGTTGTGCTCGCCGCGTTGCCTGAGAACTTTGCGATCATGGGCTTGCGTGAGACAGATAAATTATCAGTGTCTGAGACATACGGCGACGGACCGATTCAAGACTGGCTTTCGCGCACGGCGCGCGAACTAGGTATTTGGATAGTCGGCGGTACGATGCCAATGCGCAGCGACGAGTCCAATCGAGTCGCGGCTGCTTGCCTGGTTTACGATGCACAGGGCGCCTGCGTTGCGCGTTACGACAAGATGCACCTCTTTGACGTCGATATCCCAGGACGTGCAGAAAGCTATCGAGAATCGGCGACGATTGCGCCCGGCAGCGAGCCTCGTGTGATCGACACACCGATCGGCAAGCTGGGCTTAGCGGTCTGTTACGACATGCGCTTTCCCGAATTATTTCGCCATGCTGTCGCGCAAGGCGCGACGGTGCTTAGCGTGCCATCGGCTTTTACTGTGCCCACCGGGTTGGCGCATTGGGATGTATTGCTCCGAGCGCGCGCGATAGAGAATCTTTGCTACGTGCTGGCGCCCGCTCAAGTCGGGACGCACGCCAATGGGCGTGAGACGTATGGCAATGCGATGATCGTGGATCCCTGGGGCGAAGTGCTATCGCGCGTCGAGGACGTTCCGGGAATTGCGATCGCGCACATTGACGCCGAAAACCAACAGGCAATGCGCGCGCGATTTCCCGCATTGCTCCATCGGCGCTTGCATTCGCCCGACTAGCGGTGCATCGTCAAAGCTTACAAATTGACTCGCAAATTATTTTCCTCAGACGCCATGACTACCGCCCAAGCCGCCAATCCGTTGCATCTCGAGTTGCCGCCCGCGCCGACCGGCAATCCAACCGGTGCGCTGGAAATAGCACGCAATTTAATCTTGAGTCCCGCTGGATTGGATGAGAACAGACTGGAGCGAGTGCTCGGCACAGTGATGGGCTCCGCGGTCGATTACGGCGATCTCTACTTTCAATTATCGCGTGACGAGTCCTGGGCACTGGAAGACGGCATCGTCAAAGAAGGCGCGCACAGCATCGAGCAAGGCGTCGGCGTGCGAGCACTAGCGGGCGAGAAGACCGGCTTTGCTTATTCGGATGAGATTCTACTGCCGGCCTTGAACGAAGCTTCGCGCGCTGCGCGTGCGATTGCACGGAGTGGATCAATTGCCTCCGTCGCGTCGCGAAGTGCAGTCACGGGACATCGACTTTATTTGCCTGTCGATCCGCTTGCCGGCATCACAGATACCGAAAAAGTCGCGCTCCTCGAAAAAGTCGATATCGAAGCACGCCGCCTCGATCCGCGTGTCACGCAAGTGATGGCAAGTTTGGCGGGCGTTCACGAGGTCGTGATGGTGTTGGCGAGCGATGGCACCATCGCCGCTGACGTTCGACCGCTGGTGCGAATGAATGTGTCAGTGCTGGTCGAGAAAAATGGACGCCGCGAACAAGGGTATAGTGGGGCGGGCGGGCGTTACGAATTCACGCGCTTTCTGCAAGACGATCGTTGGAAGTTGCTTGTGCAGGAAGCGGTCCGCAGTGCGCTCGTCAATCTAGAAGCGGTGCCGGCGCCTGCCGGCACGATGACCGTCGTGCTGGGACCAGGTTGGCCCGGTGTGTTGCTGCACGAAGCGGTGGGGCATGGCCTCGAAGGCGATTTCAATCGCAAAGGAACTTCCGCATTCGCTGGGCGTATTGGACAACAAGTCGCCTCGCCGCTGTGCACCGTCGTCGATGACGGCGCATTGGGGTCGCGTCGCGGCTCGCTCAACATCGATGACGAAGGCACGCCCACGCAATGTACGACACTCATCGAGAACGGCATCTTGCGCGGGTACTTGCAGGATAAACTCAACGCGCGCTTGACGGGCGTGCGCCCTACCGGCAACGGCCGTCGCGAATCGTTCGCGCACGTCACGCTGCCACGCATGACAAACACTTATATGCTTGCGGGACCGCACGATCCGGGCGAGATCATTGCCTCAGTGCAGAAGGGTTTGTATTGCCGCAACTTCGGCGGCGGACAAGTCGATATCACCTCGGGCAAGTTTGTGTTCTCGGCGAGCGAAGCGTATCTGATCGAGAACGGCAAAATTACGACGCCCGTTCGCGGCGCGACGTTGATCGGCAATGGTCCGGACGTCTTGACGCGAGTCTCGATGGTGGGCAACGATTTGAAGCTCGACGACGGCGTCGGCACCTGCGGCAAGGAAGGGCAGGACGTTCCGGTCGGCGTGGGTCAGCCTACGCTGCGAGTCGATGGATTAACCGTCGGCGGAACGGCAACGAGCTAACGCCCCTTCGGCAACGTTACTTTGGCCATGCAATTTGGAGCCTTCGGCCTCTGAAATGAGTCTTTGGTTTCCACGACCCGTTTACGAAGCGTTGCCCTATGTGTACGGGGCGCTCGGTCTCATATTCCTAACGGTATCGTGGTTTGGCACGCGGGGGTGGGTGTCCGCGGTGCTGCTGATCGCCGGCAGCGGCTTGCTACTCATCAGCTTGGTGCTATGGCTGCGCCGTCACGATTTTCGCCGCACTCAGCGCGAATACGATGCGCATTCGTTGGATGACGCCTGAGGAAGCGGTTGGCGGTTAGCGGGCGGCGGGTAGGGAAGAGTCGGAATTGCAGAGTCGGAGTTGGTTAATCGAAAACCGAGAAGCCGTATGAGTGTGTAGGTGCTAGGTTTTTCACTACCCGCCGCCGCTAACCGCTACCCGCTTCTGGTGCTAGGTTCTTCACTACCCGCCGCGCGCTAACCGCTATCCGCTTCTTAGGTCAGTCGTCTATCGGCACCGCAGGGAAATCCGCCGCCTGCGTTTCGATGTGCTCTGGCGGTTCTTCGTCATCCGTGATCATCGTGTCATCCAGCATAGGGACGGCATCGTCTTGATCGTTGAGTCCCGACATATTGCGGCGAGTGCCGCGTTCGTCGATGTACATGATCTCGTGCTGACCGATGTGGATGACATCGCCATCGTTCAACAAGCGGCGGCGCACGCGCTTCGTTCGCGAGTAAATGCCGTTGGTACTGTTGAGATCTTCGATGGTCGACCCTTGTATCGTCGTGATGATCTGGGCGTGATGCCGGCTGACGTATTTGCTGTCCACTTGCAGATCGTTGTCCGGCGTGCGGCCGATGACGAAACGGCCGATCGGCAGCTCGCGCTCGGAGACGGTTTGGCCGCCGACGGCCAGCAAGACGCGTCCTTGTGAGATTTGCTGTTGATCCTGTTGCTCGATGTCGCGGTCGTTCAGCGTCGGCAAACGTACGGAGCGTTCCGCGTATTCGACCCAGCGCATTTCTTCGACGGAGCTCACGATGTCGGCCGCCTGCACGACATTACGCTCTTGGGCGAACGCAGACATCATCGCCGTGTCGCACAGCGTGTTGATCAAGCGTGGAATGCCGCCCGAGTAGCGATAGATCAGCGGAAACGTTTCCGGTTCGAAGATCTCGCGGCCCTGCGATCCGGCAACCTCGAGACGATGCTGGATGTAGCCGACCGTATCGATCTTCGACAGCGGCGTGAGATGGAAACGCAAGCGAATGCGCTGCGCCAATTGAATCAGACCTTGCGAATTGAGTTTGTCGTTCAACTCGGGTTGTCCGGCGAGGATGATGCGGAGCACCTTTTCCTTGGTGGTCTCTACGCCCGACAGCATGCGAATTTCTTCCAGCACCTTATTGGTCAAATTCTGTGCTTCGTCGACGATGAGTAGCACTCGTCGGCCGGAGGAATACTGCTCGATCAAGAATCCATTGAGAGTCGCGATCAGTTCCGCTTTCTTCATCTTGAAAGGCTGGAAGCCGAACTGAGCTAGCACGGACTGCAGGAATTCGACCGCCGTCACTTGCGTTTGATTGATCTGTGCGACGACGACATCCTTCTCCAGTTCCTTGAGGAAGGTTTCGATCAGGGTCGTCTTGCCCGCGCCGATTTCGCCCGTGATGACCACGAAGCCGTCCGTGAACCAAATGGTCGATTCCATGTACGCCTTGGCGCGCGCATGGTGCTTGGACAAGAACAAGAAAGCCGGGTCGGGGCTTAAGCGGAAAGGCAGTTCGCGAAGGTTGAATTGATCCAAATACATGCCGGGTCACTTAAGCAATGGGGTCCATGTCGTCCCTATGACGATGCTTCGGCACGATGCTTCCGCACGATGCTTTGGCGTGATGCTAAGGGCGAGGGACATTGCGCGGAGTCTAGCGCAAACCTCCCTTTAAACGCACGGTACTATGGTACGTAATCAAGGACTTGGAAGGTGTAGCCCAGACTTTGACCTGGTTGACGGCGATTACGGTCTGAAAAGCCGAGATTCGGTGACGAACGACGCCGTTATCGGTTTATAAGAAGCGGCAAAAAAGCGCGGCCTGGCCAACCTCCACGCATTGGGGCGGCCAGATCGCCAAACCGCGACGGCGTTCCTGAAGCACAAACGCCGTCGCTCTCGCCGGTGCGGTCGAAGTCCCGGTTGGTTGAAGGACGATCAGTAGAAGCCGTGTCACTCGATGAACGAGACGCGCCGGTTTTTGCAGATCATTTTGCAGAATGGGACCGCGAGCAACTTTGCCGCAGACAACTTTTCGCACGCGTAGAAAAAGTGGTCGACTCTAACAACCAACTATTTTTCCGTTGGCCCGACAATGCGGCGAAAGTTGGCGGCGGGAGAGAAGTGTCGACGCAATGTCCGCCAACGATGCTGACACGAAAGTGCGCTTAGGAAACTCAGCGAAATTTGAGTGCGTGTTTTAGAGCGCGATCGCGGGCGGCAGGAGTCGCGGCGGTGATCGTGCAATGACCGAGCTTACGGTTAGGCCGCGGTTCTTTGCCGTAGTTGTGGTAGTGCACGCCAGGAATTTTGAGCACCGTCTCGGCAGCGGGAATGGTGCCGATAAAATTCACCATCGCCGAATGGCCGACGGCGCGAGTGCTACCCAGCGGCAATCCCAGAATCGCTCGAACGTGGTTTTCGAATTGACTGGTTTCCGCTGCTTCAATCGTCCAGTGACCTGAGTTGTGGACGCGCGGCGCCATTTCGTTCGCAATCAGCTTGCCGCCTTTGACGAAGAACTCGATGGTGAGAATACCCACGTAGTCGAATTGCTTGAATAGCTTCTTCATGTACGTTTCGGCTTGGCGCTGTAACGTCGTGTTGCGGTACGGGGCGATGGAATGCCGCAAGATGCCCTGTTCGTGCGTATTCGCCGAGACAGGATAAAAGCGTGTCTCGCCCGTCGTACTGCGTACGCCGACGATGGAAATCTCACGGCTGAATTTAACGAAGGCTTCGTATATCAGCGGCACGCTACCGAGCTCTTGCCAAGCTTGTTCGCAGTCGGCAGCGGTCTTGATGCGAAACTGACCGCGACCGTCGTATCCCAGACGGCGCGTCTTGAGAATGCCCGGCGCGCCAATCGCCCGCACAGCGCGCTGTAAATCTTCCAGACTATCGACGGCGGCAAACGCAGGCGTTGGAATACGCAACTTGCCGAATAGCGTCTTCTCGGTGAGTCGGTCTTGCGATGCGCCCAACACGGCAGGTTGAGGATAAAAGGGTTTGCGCTTCGCGATCTCCGTTACGGCATCGACCGGCACATTCTCCACGTCGAACGTCACGACATCGCAAGCGTCCGCCAACTTCGACAAGTGTTCCGGGTTATCGAACGCGCCGGTGATGATACGGCCGACTTGTGCGCCGGGAGCGTCGTCGCTTTGATCCAGAAAGACGAATCGCAAACCTAACGGATAACCCGCCAGCGCCAGCATGCGGCCTAATTGGCCGGCGCCGATGATGCCGATCTTCATGTTATTTATCTGCCGAGCAAATGCTGTTGATCATTTCGTTTTCGCCATCCATCGTGTCGCGACCGGTGGCGCTCATGCGTCGGTGGCCTTTGGGCCTGGACGATGACCTGGACGATGACTACGTGGCCTTCGGAACGCGCGGGTCGGCGTGAGCCAGGACGGCGTCGGTCTGGTTTTTGCGGAAGTTTTCGATCGCCGTGGCGATCTCCGGATACTTGTTGCCGAGGATCGACGCGCTGAGCAGCGCGGCATTGGTTGCACCTGCATTGCCGATAGCCAAGGTGCCGACAGGAATCCCCGCGGGCATTTGCACGATAGAAAGCAGCGAATCGATCCCGTTGAGGGTCTTGGATTTCACCGGAACACCCAAAACAGGCAGCGATGTTTTGGCGGCGGTCATGCCCGGGAGATGCGCAGCGCCGCCAGCGCCGGCAATGATGACTTCGATGCCGCGTCCGCGCGCGGAGGTTGCATAGTCGAAGAGCAAATCGGGCGTTCGATGCGCCGACACCACTTTGACTTCATGAGGCACGCCCAGCTTTTCGAGCATTTGAGCCGCAGACTCCAACGTCTCCCAATCGGAGGTGGAGCCCATGATGATGCCAACCAAGGGGTGTTTGGGCGTCTGCATAGGCGATGGATTGTAGCAGGGGAGCGTGGATGCTCGCACGCCGTCGTCGGCTGACTATTCGCCGCCGATTTTCTTGACGATGCTTTCGATAACCCCGAACAGCTCGCGCGCCGCTTTGGGCGGCTTCTTTTGCGACTGTTCGTGCTGCGCCTGTGCGATGAGGCGCGATAAGAGCGCGCGGTCGGCGCTGGGATAGAGATCGATGAATTCCTGCAGGCTGGCGGATTCGTCGATGAGACGGGCGCGCCAGCGTTCCAGCGACTGAAATTGCCGAACCGATACGCGATCCCGCTCGCGTCGCGCGTCGATGGCCGCACGAATCGGTTCCGGATCGACCTTGCGCATCAGCTTGCCGATGTACTGCTTTTGGCGCGAAAGCCCGCCATGCGCGGTAATTCGGCGCGCGAGTTCGACGGCGTCGCGCAAAATCTCGGGTAGCGGGACGGCATCCAACTCATTCTGAGGCAGCTCGATCAAGGCCTCGCCCAGCGTTTGCAAGTCGTGACTCTGCCGCTTCAGCAGGCTTTTGCTTGGGCCTTCGTCAGTATCGTCTTCGGCTTCATCTGTCATGCCCGGCATGATGCCAATTCACACATGCTCCTGGCTACGGGCGCTGGTAGAATTTCACCTTCTTTCCTCGACGACCCCTGTCAATGTCACCACCCAGCACTGCCGTGTCGCTTACGCGCGCCGACCTCGACGAGCGCGTGGCGCTGGCGCTGGCGGCGGCAAAGGAGTTAGGGGCCACGGACGCAGAAGTCGCGGTCAGCGTCGATGCCGGACTTTCCGTGACTGCGAGACTGGGGGAAGTCGAAACCCTCGAATACCAGCGCGACCGCGGGATGGGCGTTACCGTGTATCGGGGCAAGCGCAAGGGTTCGGCGAGCACTGCCGATTTAAGCGCTTCCGCCATTCGCGAGACGGTCGCCAAGGCCGTCAGCATCGCAGGCTTTACGGCTGAAGATCCTTGTTCTGGATTGCCCGATCCCGATACGATCGCCAAGCACATTGCCGATCTCGATTTGTATCACGAATGGGACATCGAGCCCGAGCACGCACGAGACCTCGCGGTGGCCTGCGAAGCCGCGGCACTGGCGGTCGATAAACGAATTACCAACTCTGAAGGCGCCACGCTGTCGACGCATCAAGGGTTACGGGTATTCGGCAATTCGCTGGGATTTCTCGGCGGCTACCGTAGCACCGCTCATTCGCTGAGTTGCGCGGTCATCGCGCAAGACGGCGACGATATGCAACGCGACTATTGGTACAGCACGCAGCGCGATTGGCGCGATCTCGAAGATGGCGCCGCGATCGGTGCGCGTGCCGCCAAGCGCTCGTTGGAACGGCTCGGCGCGCGCAAATTGAGCACCCGCACGGCGTCAGTATTGTTCGTGCCGGAGACGGCGCGCGGTCTGCTCGGTCACTTGATTGCGGCGATTCGCGGCGGCAGCCAGTACCGGCGCTCGTCGTTCTTATTGGACGCAGCGGGTCAGCAGGTGTTGCCGGAGTGGATCACCTTGCAAGAGCGGCCGCATTTAAAGAAAGCGTTAGGGAGCGCGCCGTTCGATAGCGAAGGCGTTGCCACGGCCGATCGCGACATCATCGCAAACGGCATCTTGACCGGCTACGTGTTGAGCACTTACTCGGCACGCAAACTGGGATTGCGCACAACGGGCAATGCCGGCGGCGTGCACAACTTAATCGTGCAGGGCGGCTCGCTCGATGTCCCCGGTTTGTTGCGGAAGATGGGCAGCGGCCTCATGGTGACGGAGTTAATGGGGCAGGGTGTCAACGGCGTGACCGGCGACTACTCGCGCGGCGCATCGGGATACTGGGTCGAGAACGGCGAGATAGCCTATCCCGTGCACGAGATCACGATTGCCGGCAACTTGAAGGACATGTATCAGCGCATTGTGGCGTTAGGCACGGACGTCGATTTGCGCGGCAGTATTCGCAACGGCTCTGTGCTGCTCGATGAGATGACCATCGCAGGCAACTGATTCGCGCAGGCAACAGATCGTCGATCGGCGGCCCGATCAGCGGATTCCATCGATCGACTATCCTTCAGCGCTGGGCAACGATTGAGACAACGTCACGTAGGAGTTCGGTGAGCGACTCACTCAAAGCTTCGAGTACTTCCTCCGCTATTGCAGCGAGTGCGATCGACAGCGTCGCAGTTGTCAAGTCCCGTCTCGAGGCGTCGCAATATATCTGCAGCGATGAAGTCGCCACGGCCGTGTTCCTTGCCTATCACTTGAAGAAGCCGGTGCTGATCGAAGGTCCGCCCGGCGTCGGCAAGACCGAGTTGGCGAAGACCGCAGCGCAGATGTTCTCGTTGCCGCTGATTCGACTGCAATGTTACGAAGGGTTGGACGAGTCCAAAGCCCTGTACGAATGGAAATACGGCAAGCAGTTGCTCTACACGCAAGTGTTGAAGCAAACCGTCGACGAGGTGTTGCAGGGCGCGCGCGGCTTCGCGGAATCGGTGCAGCGCCTTCATGAGTTCGGTGATATTTTCTTTTCCGAAGAATTTCTCGAGCCGCGGCCGCTGCTCAAAGCATTGCGCGAAAAGAACGGTTGCGTGCTACTGATCGACGAGGTCGATAAGGCGGACCCAGAGTTCGAGTCGCTGCTGCTCGAAGTGCTGTCCGACTACCAAGTATCGATTCCGGAAATCGGCACGGTGAAGGCCACGCACGAGCCGCCGCTGGTGTTCCTCACCAGCAACAATACGCGCGAGATTTCGGATGCATTGAAGCGCCGTTGTCTGCATTTATACATTCCGTTCCCGGACGTCGAATTGGAACAGCGCATCATCGCGGCGCGCGTGCCCGATGTGGCGCCGGAATTGCGGCGTCAGCTCGTGCGATTTATCCACTCGCTGCGGGAGCGCGACGTCAAGAAGGCGCCGTCCATCAGCGAGACGATCGATTGGGCGCGCACGCTACTGCTGCTGCACGCGGATTCGCTCGATCCCGATACCGTCAAGAGCACATTGAATGTGATCTTGAAGTTTCAGGAAGATATTGAAAGCGTCCAGCGCGACGTGCCGATGCTGGCCCAACAAGCGCGCGACGCCTGAGACTCGCCGTGGATCGGCTGCTTGCGAGTTTCATTCGAGCGCTACGCAACGCGCAGGTCCGTGTTTCCACGGCTGAGACCCTTGATGCCATGCGGGCCGTCGAACTCGTGGGATACAGCGACCGCGCAACGCTTAAAAATACCTTGGGGTTGGTGCTGCCGAAGACGCGTGACGACAAAGCGGCATTCGACGCTTGTTTCGAACGATTCTTTGTACTCAAAGACGCCGCGAATGTCGGTGTGGATCGTTCCATACCCGCCGAGGATCCGCCATCGCTCGAACAGTCGCACGATCCCCAAGCGGAGGCTGAGGAAGACGGCAGCGAGCAGCGAGAACGCGGAGAAGGACGGGGCGATTCGCAGGGCGATGGCGCGGGAGGCGGCGCGACTTCTGGAGGCGGAGGATCGGAACGCGCGAGTGCGCAAGCGCAGGATGGCGAATCGGATGGCGCGGCCGAGCCGCAATCGTCGCTTGGCAAGCTGCTGATGTACGGCGATCGGATGGCGATTGGTATTGCCATTGCCGCTGCCGGACGCGCGATCGGCGTGCACAACATCGAAGTGTTCACGCAGAAGTCCGTCTACACACGCAAGGTCATGAACGAGATGGGATTGCTCGAGCTTACCGAAGAGCTGGAACGATTGCACCGCAGCGCGGCAGTGCCCGAGCGCCGGTTGGATCTAGAATTGACGCGTCGACGCGATTGGTTGCGCGATCGTGTTCGAGACTATGTCGAGCATCAGTATCTACTGCACGCCGATGTGACCGGCAAGCGCGTGCGCGAGGAGTTGCTGCGCACGGTGCGCCTTGCGAATGCGGACGCGCGCAGCTTGCGGCAAATGCAGGAAATGGTCACGCGGATGGCCAAGCGCTTGGCCAGCTTGTACTCGCGACGGCGGCGCATTTCGAAGCGCGGCCACCTGCATATCCCGCAGACGCTGCGTCGCAATGCCGGCTACGACGGCGCCATCTTCAAATTGCGGTGGCGATCGACACGAGTGGATCGCCCAAAAGTCTTCGTCATCTGCGATGTCAGTGGGTCTGTCGCGGAATACGCGCGGTTCATGTTGATGCTGCTGTACAGCTTGGATGAAGTACTGCCGAAGGTGCGCTCGTTTGCATTTTCATCGGAGCTAACGGAAGTCTCCGACTACTTTTCGGCTCACAGTGTCGACGATGCCATTGCGCGCATTTTGTTGATTCATGGCGGCGGTTCGACAGACTACGGTCGCGCTTTCATGGATTTCGACGAGATCTGCGCCGGCACGCTCGATCGCCGGAGTACCGTGATTATCCTGGGCGACGCGCGCAACAATTACGGCGTGACTCGCAGTGAAGTGTTGAAGAGCATCTACGACCGCTGCAAACGGCTGATCTGGCTGAACCCTGAGTCGCGCGCCAGTTGGGATTTGGGCGATTCGGAAATGCAGCTGTATGCGGGGTTTAGCCATCAAGTCGAAGAGTGCGGCACCTTGGCTCAGCTTGAACGAGTAGTCGGTCGTTTGCTGCGAGGCGCATGACCGTATCGGAAGAAGTCGCTAGTGGCTAGTCGTTAGTCGCTGGCCAGACATGATTCAGACTGGTCTTTCGGCGTTCCTGATTCTGGCTAGCGACTAGGGACTAGCAGCTAACGACTTCTCCATCACTCGTCGATCAAATCCTTCAATGTGCGCATCTTGAGGCTCGCATGCATCGCATCGGCCGCGGCTTTCGCAACCGCATCGGCGGCTGCAACGGCGCTCACATGACGCATTGCGCGATCGGCGCGATCGTTGCGCACGGCATCGAGGATTTCCGCAAGCTGAATCGAAGACAGATCACGGCCGGGAAGCCAGCGATCGTCGTCCGCCGCGACAATGAGTCCGGCACTCTCGAGGCTTCTGACGACCGGCGCAATCGCGGAGACGGGAACATAGAGACGTTCCGCCAAAGAGTTTGTTGTGTGAGCCGTACGCTTTTCGTTGGCAGGTTGCGCAAATTCCTTGGCGAGTAAATACATCATCGACAGCGCGAGGCGCTCACTGCCGCTGGGCGTGAGATGAGTCACGTCGGAGCCCGGACGCAGGTATTGCGGATTCTGAATGTAGAACGCGAATTGTGCGCCGATCAGCAGGATTAGCCAAGAGATATACAGCCAGAGCAGCGCAAGCAGCACCACCGCAAAGCCTGCGTAGATCAACATGGTTGTATTGCCGCGACTGACGAAGGACGCGAATATCGCGCCGCTGCCCAACCACACTACGCCGGCGATGCTGCCTGCAATGGCGGCAGCGCGAAATCTTACTTTGGTATTCGGAATAAACGCGTACAAGAACGTGAACGCGCCGGCCACCAGCAGGTACGGCGTTAGATAGCCGAATATCACGAGCAACGTGCCGAAGGGCTCGCTGGTAGCCAGCCGACGCACGAGGCCTGTGTCGCTCACGTTGGCCATGATGGTCAACGCCGTGATGATGATAATCGGACCCACAATCAGCACGCTGATGTATTCGCTGATACGTCGTCCGAGGCTGCGCGGCTTCTGTACGCGCCAGACCATGTTGAAGCTTTCCTCAACTTTCTGAATCATCGACACCGCGGTGTAGAGCAGAAACGCGAAGCCGAGTGTGCCGAGGACGCCGCCGCGCGCATTATCGACGAATTGCATCACCTGGCTCGTGATCTCGAAGGCACGATCGCCCATGGGCTCCAAAAATTGGTACAGCACCGGCTCTAAATCGCGGTGATAGCCCAGCCCCTTCAAAACGGAGAAGGACAGCGCCAAGAGCGGCACAACCGACAGCAGGGTCGTATAAACCATGCTCATCGCCCGCAGCGATAGCTGGCCGGCCGCGATGTCGTGTAGCAGCGCGAAGGGATAGCGCAGTAGACCAAACAAGAGTCGCAAACCTTGCGGCGCGTCATGGTGCGGCTCGAACAGGAACCGCTCAATACGATCGAAGAAAGTAGGGAGCATGGGCCGATCGTGGCGCGCTAAACGCGCGGCGTCAAATTGACGATGGTCCAATAGAGGCCCAGCTGCGCGGTTGCACGGGAAAAATCATCCGCGTTGACCGGTTTGCGCACAAAGCTGTTCGCTCCTAAGTCGTAAGTCGCCAGGATGTCGGACTCCTCGGTCGATGAAGTGAGCACGACCACCGGTAGGTCATGTGTATGCGGATGCTCGCGAATCCGCTTCAAGACGGCGAGGCCGTCGAGCTTAGGCAGTTTGAGGTCCAGCAGCACGAGCGCCGGACGCGACTTGGGGACGGGGGCGTGCGCATCGCCGTGCAAAATCGCCAGAGCCTCGACGCCGTCGCGCGCCACGATGACGTCGTTGGCCAACTTGCAGTGCTTCAAACTGCGCAGCGTCAGTTCTTCGTCGTCTGGATTGTCTTCCACCAGCAGGAATGGGCGATGGTTCATGGTGCTTAAGCCTCGCTTTCGAACGTAAAGTAAAACACCGCGCCCTCATCGATCTTCGATTCGGCCCACACTCGCCCATGATGACGCTGCACGATTCGTTGCACCGTGGCCAAGCCTACGCCCGTACCGGGAAATTCGCTGGCCGAGTGCAGTCGTTGAAAAACGCCGAATAGGTTGGATGCATACTTCGGGTCGAAGCCGACGCCGTTGTCGTGCACGAAGAAAGCGGCGCGACCTTCGATGACGCGTCGGCCAATGTGGATGTGGCCGCTGGCGCGCGTGCTGGTGAACTTGATCGCGTTTTCGATCAAGTTCTCGAGCGCGACTTCGACCAAGCGCGGATCTGCGATCGTACGCATGCGCGCGTCGACTTTGACGTCGATCTCACGATCGGTCCAGCGTTCTCGTTGGCGCTTCGCGATCGCGCGGCACATGGCGGTGAGATCGATGGTTTCGCGCTTGATATCGAGCCGGCTAACGCGTGCCAGACTCAAGAGATCGTCGATCAAACTGGCCATTCGCTCGACGCCGCTGCCGATGCGCTGCAGATAGCGGCGAGCGCTCGCGTCCAGCTTGTTGCCGTATTCGTGTTCCAGAATACTGCTGAAGCCTGCGATGGCGCGCAGCGGGGCGCGCAAATCGTGCGAAACAGAATAGCTAAAGGCTTCAAGCTCGCGATTACTCATTTCCAGTTCGTGGGTGCGCGCTGCCACACGTTGCTCGAGTGTTGCGTACAGCATGATGTTTTCGACAGCCACGGCGGCAACACCCGCGAGCTGATTCAAAATTTGCACATCGCCGTCGGTGAAATCGCCAGAGGTCTTATCGGTCAGCTCGAGTAGACCGAGATAGCCGCCGGTGCGAGTCGACAGCGCGACGCCGAGCCAGCCATTTAAGGGATGCCGCAAATCGTCGTTCTGCGTGAGCTGCGACCAGCGCGCATCGTTTTCCGTTTGTTGTTTAGTCAGCCGGACCGGCGCGCTGTGTCCGGATAGTTGCTCATGAAGTTCGGGCGAGCCGAAAATCTTGGCCTCGCCACGCTGTACGCCGTAGTGATCGGCGTATGAAACCGCAATGACGGAGCCGGGCGTCGGCAACGTCGGATCCGAGATGATCGCCGCCGCCGCGTTGGAGCCAACGAGGTCGCGCATCGAACGCGACAAGTAGTTCAGCAACTCATGCAGCGACAGGAAGGTGCTGACGCGTCTTGCAATGTCTGCCAGCATCCCGAGTTGCTGCGTGTAGTGTTGTCGATCGGCTTCTGCCGCTTTGCGCGCCGAAATATCGAGCAGCATGCCGACGATGCCGACGATGTTGCCGGCGGCATCGCGCTTAACTGCGCCGCGATTCTCTACGTGCGCGTACTGACCGTCGCTGCGTTGCAGGCGATGCTCGATATGAAACTGACCTTGATCGTCGACGCCTTCACCCGTCGCCATCCGTACGCGGCGGATATCATCGGGATGAATCAGGCGAAAGCGATCCGGCTTTTGCAGCTCGCGCAGCGCTTCGGCGGTCAGTCCAAGGATTTGCTCGACAGCGCCGGCGACACGCACCTCCGTGACCTGCAGTTGTTCGCCCAGCGCATATTCGTACACGATCTGCCTTGCTTGCTCGGCGGCGAGCCGGAATCGCTCTTCGCTGGCGGACAAACGCTCGTCAGCCTGTTTGCGCTCGGTGATGTCGGTATACGCCGTCACTGTCCGGTCGGCACGGCCGTCGGGACCGGCCAGGATCGCGGTGCGCGCGGCGACATGAATGTAGTGGCCGCCTCGATGGCGGCGTCGATACTCAATGTAGTAACTCGCCAGACTATCCTGGGCGCGTTGCACGGTGGCGAGCACCCGATCGCGATCGTCCGGATGGATCATGACGTCGTTGCGCCCACCGGGCCGACTCTCCATCTGTTCTTTGGTGTAACCGAAGATTTGTTCGACCGGCCCATGCACTTGCAATCGATTTGACGCAATGTCGCGCTCGACGATGACGGCGCCCACTTGTGTGGCGATGATTCGATAGCGCTCTTCGCTGCGACGCAGTGCTTGTTCCTGTCGCCTAATCGATGTGAGATCGATCAGCGCGCCGATCAAGCGTTGCGTCCCGGCATCGTCGGCGACATGACGTCCTCGATCCAGCACCGGGATGTACTGACCATCTTTATGGCGTAATCGATAATCGACGGTATGGGGTTGATGAGTCTCGAGACAACGATGCAACGTCTGGGAGACGTGCGCGCGATCGTCGGGATGGATGATGTCCAGCCACCCTTCAAAGCCGACCGCGGAAAGTTCAGCCGACTCGTAGCCGGTGAGCGCTCGCACGGCGCCGACCCATTCGATGCGACGGGTTTGAGGCAAGTATTCGTACACGATGCAGCCGGCTTGCTCGACACCCGTGTTGAACGTGCGTGCCGAGTGCTCGCGCTCCGTTTCCAGTGCGTGTTGCTCGGTGACATCGCGCATATCGCAGTAGAACAATTGTTCGATGGCCGACCAATGTGCGTTGCCTTGGAGATAGATGACTCGGCCGTCCTTATGCAGGAACCGCAAGGGTTCTACCGGTGGTCGCACGCCCGACTGTGCCGCATCCCAAGCGTCGCGCAACTTGCCCACTTCGCTCGGGTGCGCAATTTCTTCGAACTGTAGGCCGATCAATTCTTTCGGGTCGTAGCCCAAGATGCGGCGCGACGCATCGTTCACCGTGGTGTAGCGGCGCTCGGCGTCTAACGTGCAGATCAGATCGAGCGATTCATTCAAGATGCGCTCGCGCTCGCGATAGAGCGTCTGGGCGCGCCGTTCGCTGTACAGGGCATAGCTTAAAAGTCCCAGGCTGGCCCAGGCGAATACCAGAACCAGGAGAGGCGTCCACGTCAGGTTCCGCTTCACTTCGAGGATGCTCGGCGTAATGTCGAATGTGACGGCGGATAGAGTGCCTTGTTGCCGGTTGGTAAGCCTAAATTGAGTTCCTGCCGCCAGCGCGCCATCCGCGCTCGGCCGATCGTAAACATCGACATCGTCGAGCACGATGTGGATGAAGAATTCCGGCGCCGTGTTCGCGAGCATTTGGTGCAAACCAACGCGCGCGTTGTAGATCACCACGATGGCGCCTTGCGATATTCCATCTGCGTCGAAAATCGGGTAGGCGGAGAAGAACGTAGTGTCCGTCTTGTGCGACTTCTCGTCGCGAATGGCGACGCCTCGTATCGGTTCTTTGGATGCGATCGCTTGCGCTACGGTCTTCACGGAACGATCGTTGGCGATCAGGGATCCGAGTTCCGACACCCCAATTTCTTGAGGAGGAATGGGAATCACGAGCTGCTCTTGTTTCGATGTCCGGCTCGCTGTGGAAATCAAAGGATTGCGACGAGCGGCGTGCAGAATTTGACCCTGCGGGTCTGTGATTGCCACGACCAGCGCCGCTTCGTAGTCGCGAAAGAAGCCGCGGGCATCCAGTGCGAACTCCGTTACCGTCGGCTTCCACTGGGCATTCAGAAGCTGGACGGCGAGGCGATTGATCGAATTGAGCGTATTGCCCATGCCGCTGCGCACATCGCGTATCGATTCTTGAAGCGCTGCATTGACGTCGTTTTGCAGCTGCCGAACTTCGGCGCCGCGCACCATGTGCCAAAGCGTGAGTGTGAACGCGAGGACGGCGACGACCATTAAAGCGCGGACCCTCGCACCCCATTCCGATCTTGCAGCGGGTTGCGCTCGTTCGTTTGCAAGGAGTGCCGCGCCGATACACGATATAGTGAGTAAGATAAAAAAGAGCGACAGAGGTGAGGCGCCCATCGAGCCCGCCTGCCGGGCAAGCGTCAAAGGCGCGCGCGCATCCGGCCCAGCGTCGCTAATGCTGGCGATGGCCGCGACGAACAGTCCAATGAGCGGCGCTCCCAGCGTGAGCACGGCGACAGCCCACGCAAGCGGCCGCGCGACTTGCGCGCCGACACGCAGTGCAAGCAGCAATATAGTGATCGATAGCAGCGCCAGCAGTGAGGCGGCTCGAATGGCGTTGCCGGATGGGAACCAGGATTGCGCTTCGCTCAGGCTCGTCGCCGTCGCATTCACCAAGAACACGTGGACCGGCGGTTGAAAGTTCAGCACCCAGGCAACGATCGTGACGCAAACGAGTGCAGCCACTCCTGTGGCCAGCACTCCTGCGATGAGTCGCGCATTGATTTGTAATGCAGCCAGCGCGACGATGCAGATCAACAGCAAAGCCGGAACGCAGTACGCCAATGTGGCAAACACACTGATTTCCGTCGCACCGTTCACATGCGAAAAACTCAATCTCGGCAATTGGAGCCAGGCGGCGACGGCGCAGAGCGTCGCCGCCAGCAAGGCGATGACAACAATGCGCGACGGCCAGGTGATCGATTGCTTCTGCGCCAACATTCGCCTGATTGGATCGTAAGGTTAGTCGCTAGCTCTTAGTTCTTTATTATACGGCGCGACAACCGATGGTAGCGCCTGAGGGGCGCTTCACGCCAGCAGCGATTTCCTTGAAGGCTACAGGCTACGGGCTACCTGCTACAGCCGGAACTTCCGGAACTCCGCAAATTCATTACGCATCACGTTACGACTCTGGCTGTCGCCGGTAGCTGGTAGCCCGTAACCTGCAGCCTTGATCTAATTGCTCGACTTGATCACCAAGTCCAACTGCGACTGCAAGCTGCCTGCGGCGAGGGGGAAGTGGCTCATGGCCATTGAGCGGATGTCGGCGCCGGAGGTGGCGGGGGAGTAATAGAAGCCTTGACCGTCGTCACAGCCCACATCGCGCAGGAAGTCCGCCTGCGCGGCGGTCTCGATGCCTTCCGCAATGATCTTCATCCCCAGCGCTTTGCCCAAAGCCACGATCGCACGCACGATCGATGCGTCTTCTGTGTCGCTGACGACGTTTTCGACAAAACTGCGATCGACTTTTATGCATCCCAACCGGAAGCGCTTGAGATAGTTGAGCGACGAGTAACCGGTTCCGAAGTCGTCGAGCGCCAATTGGATGCCCATGCGGGACCAGCGTTGCAGCGTTGCGGCGGCGGCGTCAGGATCGGTCATCACCATGCTCTCGGTGACTTCGAGGCGCAAACGCCAGGGCTCGATATTGGCGGCCGATAATGCCTCTGCGATATGCGAATGCAAGTCCGGTTGATTGAATTGCCGCGCGGACAAATTGACGGCCACCGTTGCGTCTTCCCACCCGTCATCGATCCATTGACTCACTTGTTGGCATGCGCTCATCAACACCCAGTGTCCGATCTGTACGATCAGGCCGGTGTCTTCGGCTAGGCCGATAAAGCGGGAAGGGGGCATCAATCCCAGTTGCGGATGTCGCCAGCGAAGTAACGCTTCGGCGCCCGTCAGCCGGCCCGTGAATAAATCGACGGTGGGTTGGTATTCCAAAATGAATTCTTGTCGCGCTAATGCTTGCGGCAAACTGTTGCGCAAGGTGAAACGATCCGCCGCCGAATTATTCGTCTCCGGCGAGTACCACGTCACCGTGTTGCGGCCCAGCTGTTTCGCGCGATAGACGGCGGCCGCCGCTGCCCGAAGCAACTCATCGAAGTCTTTGCCGTCGCGCGGATAAGCGCTGACGCCGACGCTCGTGGTGATGAATACGTCTTGGCCGGCGATGTTGAAAGGACGCTCGATCGCCAGGCGCACTCGCTCCGCCAGTCGATCCGCCTGACGATCGTCGCTGATGTCTAACGCCAGAATTCCGAACTCATCGCCGCCTAGATGGGTTAATACATCTCCGGGCCTCACAACGCGGCGCAGACGTTCCGCAACCGACTTCAACAGTAAATCTCCGGCAGCGAAGCCGGCCGTGTCGTTGACGGTCTTAAAGCTGTCGAGCTCGGTGACCAGCAATGCGAACTGCGAAACTGGGCGAGCATCCAGGCCGTGGATGCTGCTGTTGGAGCCGTCCACCATTCCCTGGACTTGCTGTCGCAACGCCGCTCTATTCGGCAAGCCGGTGAGCGTATCGTTGTGCGACAAATACTCGATGCGCCGCTCGAATTCTCGGAACGTGGACAGGTCTGCAAAGACGGCTGTATACGACTCGATGGCGCCGGCGTGATCGCGGACCGCGCTGAAGCTGAAGAAAGCGGGGAATACTTCGCCGTTGGCGCGCCGGCTGCGCAATTCGCCTTTCCAACTACCGTTCTGAGCCACTGCCGCACGAATCGCCGCAATGAGCGATTCCGGATACTCGTGAACGATCACTGCCGGCAGCGACATGCCGACGGCGCTGTCGGCGGTGTGCCCTGTCAGCGTGACGAAGGCTTTGTTGACGGCCACGATCTGCAAATCGTGATCCGTGATGATCACGCCTTCGCTCAAATTGCGAAGTGCGCTGGCATTGATCTTGAGTTGCTCTTCGGCGAGCTTGCGGTCGGTCACGTTGAACAACATCACCACCGCGCCACCGTTGCCGTTGCGCGCAACCGGAGTTGCCATCATTCGCAGCCAGCGTTTCTCGGCGCCGTTGTGGCAGGCGTATTCGAACGCGAAGCTCTCGCTGG
>Ga0193752_1000633_pt1 | contig 32580 bp, 25 predicted proteins | sample H1c1metaG_FD_144924 | JGI IMG/M metagenome (GOLD analysis project Ga0193752, IMG submission 144924) | Soil microbial communities from a riparian zone of the East river system, Colorado, United States - H1c1 | ecosystem: Environmental > Terrestrial > Soil > Riparian zone | place: USA: East River... | reverse complement strand
CACGGCAAAATGACCGCTCTGTCAGGAGATTGTTTTTCCGGCATAAAGCCGGCCCGTGTCTGAAGCACGTCAGGCAACCTGGGTCCGAACCATGTAACCGCTTGAAATCGCAAAATTGAAAATCAATGCCGGGCTTCAGAGGGACAGCCGTAAATTCAGGTCTGGTTTCAAAATTGACCTACATGCATAGCAACCTACCTTATTTCCTGGCAATGATTGCGGTCATCGTGCTGTTGGAAATGTGGGCAGCCAAACTGAAGATTGCTTATCCTATCGTACTAGTGGTAGCGGGGCTGGTGCTCGGCTTCATTCCCGGATTGCCGATGGTAAGGATTCATCCCGACCTTATTTTCTTCATTTTTCTGCCGCCGCTATTGTTCGACGCCTCATGGAGCATTTCATTCAAGGAAATGAGGAAATGGTGGCGCATAATCGGCAGCTTTGCGTTCCTGGTAGTGCTTTTCACGGCTTTATCTGTGGCGGTAGTCGCCAACCATCTCATCCCCGGCTTTACGATTGCCTTGGGTTTTTTATTGGGTGGGATCGTCTCCCCGCCCGACGCAGTAAGCACGGCAGCTATCACAAGGTTTGTCAAGATCCCCAGATCTACTTCGACTATACTCCAGGGAGAAAGTTTACTCAATGACGCTTCATCGTTGATCATTTTCCGGTTCGCATTGGTATCCGTCGGTACTGGTCAGCTCATCTGGACGGACGTTGTAACCAGCTTCATATGGATGGTCATCGGCGGAGTGGGGTGCGGTTTGGTACTGGCCTGGATCTTTGTTCACGCGCATCGGCGCCTGCCCACCTCCGCTTCTTCGGACGTGGCCCTGACCCTTATCGAGCCCTATTTGATGTATTGGGTGGCGGAACAGATTCATTGTTCCGGTGTGCTGGCTGTGGTAAGTGGAGGGTTGTTTATGTCCGCCCGAAGGCTTGTTTTCTTAAACAGCGCGAGCCGTATCATGGGCTTCAGTGTCTGGGAGAGTTTTGTCTTTGTATTGAATGGAATCGTGTTTCTGATCATCGGCCTCGAACTTCCGGAAATTGTAGAAGGACTGCGTGTTAAGGGCATCCCATTGAGCACCGCCATCGGTTACGGCCTATTGGTGACGGGTGTGCTGATTGCTGCCAGGATGATCAGTTCGTATGCGGCACTGATAGCGACCCGGATTTTTCGCCCCAGTGTAACGCCCCGCTTCAGCTCAAAAACCAGGCTTTTCCTGATGCCACTGTTGCTGGGATGGACCGGCATGCGAGGCGTTGTGTCGCTGGCCGCAGCGCTGGCGATACCGATCAAATTGGATAATGGCGAGGAATTTCCGCACCGAAACCTCATTCTGTTTGTCACCTTCGTTGCGATATTTCTTACACTGGTGATCCAGGGGCTTACGCTTCCCTATCTGATAAGACGGACACATCTATTCGACACCATCGCCGAAGAGTCAGAAGACGTGATCAAACGCAGCATGAGACAAGGGTTGAAACAACACGTTTATCAGTTTCTGAAGAAAAAATATGAAAATGAAGCGAATGGTCACGCTGGCATCGAAAAGCTTTTGAAATTATGGGAAGAGCGAAGTAAAGCTTCGGACGACACCATGATGAATGAAAAGACGAAGAGGATCTTTATAGAATTACTGGAAATCCAGCGTCAATATCTCACTGAACTGAATAAGGATCCGAAAGTGAACGAAGAGATTATTCGTACGCAATTGTATCAGATTGATTTGGAAGAGGAGCGATTGAAGATGATTTAGGGTTGGGAAAGAGATTTTTGACCCAGGAGATGTACATGGCTCAGTCGGAATACATTCCCACAGATGAGACGGAAACGGTGAAGTAATATGAAATGTTAATCAGTTTTTTAAAGAAAATCGAACTGAGGCCCTACCCACGCTTGCATTCTTAACAAGATGTAACTACTTTCACACTCAAATTCCTTATCCATGGAAAAACTGATGAAAACGATACTTTCATTCTGCCTTTTACTATCTCTTGCGGTGCCAGTGTGTTCCCAGGACACCAATTATAACATCGTCAAAGGAGACACTGTTTTTAAAAAAGTAGCGAAGGAATCGACCTTCAAGGGTGGAGCAGAGGGATGGACCAAATTCCTTCAAAGCTCATTGGTGTACCCAGCTAAGGCTACCAGAAAAAAAATCGAAGGCGTCGTAATATTGCAGTTCATTGTAGATGAAAAGGGAACCGTTCACGACGCAGAGGTCCTGAGTGGTCATCGAATGCTCTCCACAGCAGCGCTAGACGCTATTAGACAATCTCCCCGCTGGATTCCGGCGGAACTTGATGGTAAAAAGGTCAAATCGTACAAGAAGCAACCTATACAATTTCGACTCCTGTAGCTTCGGTACTAATACCAGCGTTTTGCACTTCCGGGCTCACTTAAAATCCGCCAACGGCCTGCTTGGGATAGTATTGGTCATTTTTTGACTTCAAGTTGGAATCGAATAGGTTGTTTTTTGTATGATGAAATGGGGTGTCCATTCTTTTGAGCAGGTATCCATTTTCCGCTTTCTTTTACAACTCGAGTCGCCTCATCCCGCAGCCCACCGGTAGTTGGTCCGTCAAGGGCGCTTACTTCGCTTGTCCGTCCATCAACATCCACTTTAAATTGAACCACTACAGTACCCTGGATTTTCTTGTCCTGTGCTTCCACGGGATAGCGAACCGCTTCAAAAAGATATTTAATCCACGCTTCCGGGCCGCCCGGATAGGATGCTTCCTTAATGTCATCGTTGGCATCGGTTTTTTCAATCGAAAACAAATTACTGGCGTTTTCGGATCTTGTTTGGCCACGGAAGGCCATAATAATAAAGAGCATGGCGATCATTGGTATCACCATCAATCTTCTCAGGCGCGCAAGCCTGTCTTGTTTGAAAGAATTTACTAGCATAAAAATTCGGCGTTTGAATGATGAATAATAAAATTGATTGACCACAGAGGTGGCTCGTTTTTGCTGAATCGCCTCAAGTAAAAGACATTCTGCGTAATCATTTCTATTCGACCCCGTGCTGGCCCCCTCGTCAGCGATGAACTCATGGATCAACAGCAGTTCCTTATTGATGATATAATAAAAAGGATTTAGCCAGGTAAGCGCCAATACAATCCTCATCAACAACACATCATAGGTATGGGCCTGTCTGGCGTGCACACGTTCATGATAAAAGAGTTGCCTGCCTACATCCGAATGAAGCGAAAGATCGTGAGGCCAAAATATATTATTCATGAACGTGAATGGGGCTGACGGATCTTCAATCCTATATAATCGGATATCGTTAATTAGTTCAAAGGAATTCGACCCTCGGATCATTCCAATTTTATACAATGCCAGGAAGTCAAATAGCAACCTTGCTAAAACCACAAGCGTATAGCCGGAGAAAACCAATAGCATGTTAACATATCCGAGAGAAATAATTTTCGGTTTTACACTTGTTATTGTTACCAGATCAAGCATTTGAATATAGCTACTTTCACTGCCCCGATCTCCTGACATAGTAACAGAAAAGTGCAAGCCTGGCAGCACTAAACTGAGGGCGACGGAGAAAAGCAAATAAAACCGATTGAATTGATGGAAACGTTTGTTTCTCAGGAAGAGGAGATAATACAATAGCATTACTCCGGAGCAGACAATCATTTTAAATAAATAAAATATAATCGGAGCCATGATATTATTTTTTTGAATTTTGGATCTTCTTAAGCAAAGCTTGCAATTCAACCACTGACAATTTATTGTCCTCGATAAAGTGCGACACTACATTTGCCGGCGATCCATTGAAGAAGGTTTTCATAACTGCCGCCATTGATCGCTTTGCGTACTGCTCCCTGGTTATGGCGGGTTTATACAGATTGTTTCTTCCCAGTTGCTCGAACGTTATATATTTTCTGTCTATCAGTATTTTAACGAGCGTCCCCACCGTATTGGAATGGGGCTTTGGTTCAGGCAGCGAATTGATAATGTCCTTTAAAAAGCCGGCTTTGATCTTCCAGACGGCTTCCATTATTTGTTCTTCTGCACGAGTGAGCGACTTCATCCTTCAAATATTTATCCTAAGTTATAACTAAAGTATTAGGTGTGCAACTATTTTTTTAGGTATGCAACTAAGTTCTTAGGTATTATGCAGTTATTATTGCCGAAGGCTCCTTATGATATAGAAGGGAAGCATAAATCCCAAGTAGGTCTGCGCGACGTACAAAACCTTCAAAATGATAAGCCTGTCAATTCTCTACTGAATAAACAAAAGGTAAAAGTCAAGACAAGCGGCTAAGATCAATACCAACTATGGGTTTTTTGATATTATGATTTTAACTATTGCTTTCTCCATTTTAAGAATCCTTTGGAAAACCCTGATAGTAAACACAATAAGCTACATCTTGGCTCGTTTATGCTGTGTCAGCAACTTTCTCTGAAATGAGATCGAAGTTGCTTTCGTAGTCGTTTCATAATCACATCAAATCCAATTTATGGCTAACTATCCTATGACTAAACAAGTAAGTTTCTTAAAAACCTTTCCCATCTATTTATCTGTTTTTCTCCTCGCTGGCGCATGCAGCAAGAATACCGATGACAATAGTGGCGTCACGTCACCTGTGTCGGTTTTGGAGTTTAAACTAGATGGAGCTTCCAGAAGTTATGACAATTGTACTGCGAAGTTTGGAGAGGTTGGAAGTAAAAGTGTTCTAACAATCAACGCCGGTCCTTACGATGACAGTATCGACTTATCAATAATGTTAACGGGTGACAAACCAATCGAATCCGGATTTTCTGTTAATCAAAGTATATCCGGCGAGGCTAACGGTAGTATCGGATATGAGAATCATAGAAAGAAATATGCTTCACTTTCTGTAGAACAGAATGAGAAATCTCAGTTTGATGTCAAGATTACTTCTAAAACGGCAACCTTGGTAAAGGGTGTTTTCACCGCGAAATTATTTACAGCTCCAGATTCCACGGGTGAAGTTAAGTTTACACTCACAGAAGGACAGTTTAATGCCAAGATCATTAAGAGCACTGAATAAAAACTTTTACAATGTTAATTGTGGGCCCTGGGATGTAAATCTTACGGGCTTATTTTTTTAGAAGACCCAACCATCGCCAAGAGAAGATGGATACTCGCTGAAAGACGAAACTACCAATCAACAAAAAAGCCTCATAACACTTTAAGTTTTATGAGCTTGAAACCATTATGAGTAGCGGGATGGGGAGTTGAACCCCAGACCTCCGGCTAGCTTCGAAAGCCAGCTGAAAGAAGAACTGACCAGGGCATCGTCATTTTACAAGGCCGACGCTGATCACGGAAAGGCCGACTCGATGCAGCAACACCTTATCGACAAACTTAAATGCCGGTACCAGTTTATTGTAGAGAGACATCTGCGACTTTGGGATAGTCTTGTTCTTTTGCAGGCGACCGGAGACATACCAGCCAAAGATGCCCATGAAATTAAAGTATTGTGAATGCAAGATGGAGAATCCCTGGTCGCTGATAAGTTGTTTCAGGTGCTTCCTGTTGTATCTGCGAAAATGTTCCAACTCTTTGTCAAAACGATTGTAGAGGCGTTGATAGGCCGGGACCAGGATGACAAGTTTGCCCTTTTCACGCAATAACTTTCTGGCGTTGGTAATCGCAAGACTATCATCTTGTATATGTTCGACCACATTGAGGGCAAAGACAGCGTCGTACTGATGAAGATGAGTGGAAAACTCTTTTTCGAACGAAGGGTGCACCAAGTCCAATTCGATGACTTCCCTGACCGCTGGAAACTTTTTTCGAAGTTGGTCGCAATACACAGACCGGATGTCACTCAATATGATGTCGGCCTGTTCCTCTAGAAAGAATTGTGATATGTTGCCAATACCACTGCCTATTTCGAGGATCTTTCCCTGGCAAAACGGCCGGATCGTCTGATACATCCAATAGTTAAATTTGTCAGCGGCTGCGATGGCATCAAGCGTGTCCCATCCTTCCTGATCGACTTCTTTGTATTGAAATTCACTCATCTGGTAAACAGATTATATTTAAGAATACAGTATATCGCCCTGACGCCATCTTTCCAGCCGATTTTTTTGCCCTCCAGGTATGTTCTGCCATAATACGAGATGCCCACTTCATAAATACGAATACCCGGAATGCGTGCTATTTTCGAGGTTACCTCCGGTTCAAACCCAAATCGCTTTTCTTTGAGATTGATACCTTTAATCACCTCGGATTTAAACAGCTTGTAGCAAGTCTCCATGTCAGACAAGTTAAGGTTTGTGAAAATGTTCGATGTAAAAGTCAGCAATCTATTGCCTACAGTATGCCAGAAGAACAGAATGCGATGTGCCTTTCCCCCCAAAAACCTGGAACCATACACGACATCGGCGAACCCTTCTAGTAAAGGTTTGAGTAACAGATTGAACTCCCTGGGATCATATTCAAGATCTGCGTCTTGTACGATGATAAAATCGCCTGATGCCTGTTGAATGCCCGTGTGAATGGCGGCACCCTTACCCTGATTAACTTCGTGTTTACAGTATTTGACCTTTAGTTCTGGATACTCTTGCTGAAATTCCAAGAGCCTGGCTTCAGTTTGGTCAGTTGAGCAATCATTAACTACTACTAGTTCCTTGCCTATTCCATTAAGTAGCTCAACGGCGTGCAGTTTCTCCAGTATTGTTCGTATTGAGTTCTGCTCATTGTATGCAGGAATGATGATAGATAAGATTTTCACGTCAGGTAATGTGTTTAGGTTCATAAATCTTTTATTGTAGCGGAGGAAGAAAGCCCTTCGAAAGGTCGCCCGGCTTGCGTTGACGAATCTTTTGATGTTGATGAAGCAGCCCGCCAGCATAGGGCGTACAGGGCAACGGCGAATTCCCGCATTTGTTTCCTTGAGCTGGCATATAAATAGTCAGTGGCGGGTTTTCCCCTTCGGGGCTTCCGACCACCTTCACAAGGTTTGGCTGTCCTGTGAAAGGAAGCGTGAATAAAAATGGTTCTCGATCAAATACAAAAGCCGGCAGCTGTTGAGCTGTACGGTGAATAAAGATAAGGTAAATCAATGTCCGAAAGATTGGCTGATGTTCTTTTCCGCCTGCCAGCAACACAATCGAACTGGCAAAAAGTATGTAAAAATACACGGAACCAAATCTGACATCCGGAGCTGAAGTAAACCAGAATACAATGCTCGCTAGTGTAAATAGGACCAGTACAGGCACTTTCAGGTTTGCGTACACGAAGGCTCGCCTCGATCGAACGTCAACGATACACCAGGTCAAAGTAGCAAGGGCGACGACTAATAAATAGAATTCATCGGAAACCTTGAAGCGATCGTACCATTGGTTGAACCAGTAAAAGAAATCATGTCCGTTGATCGTTTCCGTTGACGCCCCTCCCGGAATTTTTGGATAGCTTTTAATCACCGCAATCATGTCATCGACATAAGGTTTCGGTGTTGACCATGAAAGGTGCAGGTTACCAACGGGGAAGGGGTAAAGGACCCACCCCGAAAGAATGATATTCCTGGCGATGAATCCCAAAATGATCAAAGACGTGAGACCCAATGAAATGTAGCACACCCGTCTGGCTTTCCGCAACAATAAAGGGTCGGGCTTCTGATACTTAAGTTGCAGGAGATAAACGATCACCACGAGGACCCCTGCGCCTACCGCCAACATTCCACTGAACTTAATCGTAAACACTATAGCTGAAACCGGAAGGAGCAGCAGGGGCTTGTACTTCAATTTATCCAGGAGAATGAGGCAAAACACCAGTAAAGCGATGGCCATCGGATAATCAGTGGATAACGAGGCAATGTCTATCTTTATAGAAGTATGATAAAGCAAGTATGGAAGGGTCATCATACAAAAAACGCGCTTAATAAATATTTCCTTCCTGTTAGCTATTATTGAAATCCAATGAACAATGCAAACAGCCATTAACAACGAAAGCGCGATATGAGCGGAGTGGTCAGCGTAAGGTCCTATATCAGTGACCGCGGCAAATAAAAAGAAGGAGCTGTTAAAAGCCAGTCTGCCATGAAGGTTGACGAGCCCGGGAACTGCCGGAAACTCTTTGGCCCATTTAACCGCATTGTAGTGATAGATAAGTGTATCGGGATGTGTAACTTCTTTATTAGCACAATAGGCTACGAGCAGCAGAATTGAAGCAATACCCAAAAATGAAAGAGTCCCGTTTAGCGTGAGCACCAGCCTTGGACGGGTCTTTCGTTCAATTACGGCGCGTCTCACACGCGTGATGGCAAATACAACCGCCAGTAATAAGATGATAATAAACACCACATGATTAGTGGGCAGAAATAGTGAGAGGAGTTCTAAGAGTGCAACCAATATTCCGAAGCCGAACCAGAACTGATAAAAAATGTCATATCCTAGCGCAGTGGTAGCAGATTTCGTAATAAGTTTCAGAGTGCCGGATCCGATTAACACACACACTATAAACCAATAGATCCAGGCAGCGATAATTAATAACATAATACAGACGAATTACCAGGTTTTTGCACTGTCTGACCAGATACCGATAGACCATGATGGCCTTTTAGAATCCACCAGCTCAGGATGTTTTTTGATGGCGTCAGCGATACCCACAGGGAAATGAGCGATTAATTTAAAGTCTTTCCCATTGGACATATACATGTATTGTTGAATGTCGGTTCGGGATTTTCGGGGGTCGGCGGGAAGTTGATGGATATATTTTGGGGCCAGCCCAGGTATCCAATCTGCCCGGGATTCTCCGAAAGGAGATTTGATGCCGAACCAGGTCGAATTCGTGCTGGGATAGGAGTGATTATTCCGATAAAAGGCATCCAGTGCCTTTTTGAGGACCGTAAGATCGTCGAGCGTTTTCTGAGCATAGATTTGCTGGTTTGCGGCAAGATCCATGATCGACACTTCCCGATTGTATTTTTCTTTCAACGGCCTTGGTAGTATAATCGCTGCTCCGATAAAAAATATTGCCACAATAACTATCAATAGATTTCTGAACTTTGATTGCAGGGGAATCAAAGGCAGCGAAACGGTGGCATTCTCCAAAGCATTATCAATTTGAGGCTGCAGCTGTTCCAAAGATGTCCATTGCTGTTCAGACAGCAGGATTTGGGCCTTTTTGATAAGATCGAAAAAAATAGGAAATCGACCCGAAAGTTCAGCATTCAGCGCTTTCGAAGACATCGCCTGGTTGATAAGTTCCTGCCAAACCTGACCATAAGTTGTGAAATCCCTCTCGATATACAGAGGATGCAAACGCAGCAGGTGCAGGTTGCATCTGAAGAGATGGATCTTCAGGAAAAGGTTCTTCAAGACATTGCCCATTCTTATTGCGTGGTAAGAAAAGTAAATCTATTAATTTTTGATGATAGTTCAATTAATCCTTCTGCTAAAAGTCTCCTCACCACAAGCGCTCCCGATTTATCAATAAGTTGGACAGGCGAACGGTTATGGTTGAAATAACGGCTTATACCTTTTTCATTTTACGTATGATGCGCGAATCCATTCTCAGTTACATTCTGAGGAATTAAGTTCCAGGTAATTAACTCTTGGTGGTTAAAAATAAATGTATAATTTACGTATAAGCTTCTGGCTGTGACTAACTGCGAATAAACATTTATGAATTACGCGCTGCTTGCAGATGATGTATTGCTCCGGTTGTTGAGAATAAGTGATGAATTTGCTTATAAGGAAATTTATTTACGTCATTGGAGAAAACTGTATTGTTCCGCGGTATCCAAAATAAATAGTAAGGAAGTTGCCGAAGATATCGTACAAAGTGTATTTACCGATCTTTGGGACCGGAGAGAGCGACATAACATTGATAGTATTGGGGGTTATCTTGAAACTGCGGTAAAATACCAGGTTATCAACTACATTAAATTAGCAATCTCAAGGCGCGCTCAATTCGCAGGTTTCAATGAGCTGCAAAAAGCGGAGGAAAACCCGGCCGATTTGCCATTACTGGTGCGTGAGCTTCACACGGCTATTGATAAAGCGATCAGTCAGCTCCCAACAAAGACCCAGGCAATTTTCCGGTTAAGCCGGTTTGAAAAACAGTCTAATAAGGATATCTCCCGGACTATGGAGCTGTCGGAGAAAGCTGTTGAATATCATATCACACAATCATTAAAATCACTGCGCTTTTTCTTGAAAAACTTCATCCTCGTTGCCCTTCCACTTTTAATGTCTTACAACTTCCATGTTTGGTCGGCCGGGACTCCCTAAAATTTTTTTACCACAGCTTTAGGGTAACCGTGGTTTATTTTGACTATTATAGAATAAGTGCCACAAACCGTTCAAATGAACCAAGAAGCATTCCGTCAGTTACTTAAAAGGTACCTGGACAATTCCTGTACGGATGAAGAGAGGCAAATAATTGACCAATGGTATGAGCTGTTGGGGAATGGGAATATGAGCCTGTCCCTCAGCGAGTTGAATGAAGTTGAAAGCCGCCTCTGGAATAAAATAAAGTCAGCCTCGGCCGAAAAAATCACTTTACCCATTGTCAGGACCGAGAAAAGATTTCCATGGAAGTATGCTGTTGCGGCAAGTTTCCTGGGACTTGTGTTGTTAGCCAGTATTTTCTGGATGCAGGGCACCGGAAAAGTTCAGGCAACCGATACATTAATTGCAGCAAAAGTCACAGAGGGATTTTTGGAGCAATCCAATACGAGCAATACACCGAAAAGTTTGGCACTGGAAGATGGCAGCACTGTTATTATGTATCCTGGTTCCAAACTGGCTTTCCCGAAACAATTCGCTATTGGTAAGAGAGAAGTGTATCTCGAGGGAGAGGCTTTTTTTTCAATCAGCAAAAATCCTAACCGGCCTTTTTTTGTTTATAAAAACAATATAGTCACCCAGGTACTGGGAACCAGTTTTGACATTCGTGGAAAGAACGGACAGGTGGAAGTAGCGGTAAAAACGGGCAAAGTAGCTGTGTATGAAAATAAAGAACAGATCAAACTTAACGATGTACAGAAAAAATCAAACGGAGTAATTATTACGCCAAACCAGAAAGTTACCTACTACTTGCAGGAAAGACATTTTGTCACCACAATAGTGGATCAACCAATACCCGTTCCTGATGAATCAAAAAACAGAGAGACTCATTTCATCTATAATGAAACGCCTCTTTATAAGGTATTGAGCGACCTGGAAGGTACTTATGAACTTGAGATAGTACTTGAAAACGATAGAATTAAAAACTGCTTGTTTACCGGTGACCTGACAGAACAAAATCTTTTCAATAAGCTGGAAGGTATCTGCCTTGTTTTTGACGCAACTTATGAGATCAAGGGTACCAAGATTTTATTGAAAGCAGCGAAAGATTGCCTTGAAAAATGATTGCTAATTAATAAATCTCCAAAAACTGCCATTATGAGGAATCCACCTACTTAGATACCTATTAAATAAAAGCCAGCAATATTCGCAGTATTGCCGGCCTTAGCAACCTTCACAGGTTGGGTTTTGCCCGATCAGACTATTCACGTCCAAAACCATCTCAATTTATGAAAAAAACCTCACTTATTGCTTTAAGCCGATTGGCAATGAGAATAATGATCATCCAAATACTGATTGCCTCTACTGTCTTTTCATCCTACGCTATTCCTGCGAATGGGCAGGAGGCACTAAACAGAAAAATTTCGATGTCTGTTAACAGTATCGAATTGAAATCTGTATTGGAAAAAGTACAGGCAGGTGCCGATGCAAAGTTTGTTTTTAGCCCGACGATCATAAACGTGACAAGAAAGTTGAGTTTTTCGATAGAGAATAAAACGGTAGCGGAATTTTTAAAGTCGATTATACAGCCTCTGGGCATCAACTATAAAGCCGTTGGCAACCTGATCATCCTGTATGATGCAAGAGAAGACGAACAGCAGTATAAAATTTCAGTTGATGGACTAAATCTATTTGAAGAAAAACGAATAAACCGGGATATTTCAGGTGTAGTATTAAACGAAAAAAAAGAACCGCTAACAGCAGCCTCTGTGTTCATACAAGGTACCAACATCGGTACCGTTACAGATGCGGCTGGTAAATTTCATTTGTCAGTTTCTGGAAATGAAACCCTGACTATCGAGATTTCTTCAGTAGGATATCAAACACAAACCATAGAAGTCAACGCAAATACTGCTTCTTTGAACGTGACTATGACTACCAGCGTTGGTGGAATGAACGAAGTAATCGTAATAGGTTATGGCACTCAACGCAGGGGCGATGTAACCAGTGCCGTGGCATCTGTAAAAGCGGAGAATTTTATAAAAGGTTCTGTAAGAGATGCAGGTCAGTTAATACAGGGAAAAGTTGCAGGATTGACGGTTGTAAATCCAAGCGGCGATCCAACTAGCTCTTCACAGATTATTTTAAGAGGTCAGTCAACATTAATGGGCGTTAACCAGAATCCTTTGGTTTTAATCGATGGCGTCCCCGGAGATTTACGAATGATCACACCGCAGGATATTGAATCGATAGATGTGTTAAAAGACGGTTCCGCCGCAGCTATTTACGGAACGCGCGGTACGAACGGCGTTATATTTATTACAACAAAAAGAGCCAGCGTAAATAACAGGACATCGGTTGATTACGGCGCTTTTGCCAGTGTTCAGACTATTGCGCGAAAACTGGGTATGTCTACAGCAGAAGCCATGCGGGCACAGATCGATGCAGGTTATCGTCAAAACGAGTTAATTGACCAGGGCGCAAGCACAGATTGGCTGAAAGAAATTACAAGAACGCCATTTTCCCAGGATCATAACCTCACCATTCGCGGTGGCAATTCCACAACTAATTACCTGGCAAGCGTGAATTACGATGAGGCACAGGGGTTATTCTTGAAATCATACAACCAATTATTTTCCGGTCGATTCGACATGAACCACAGCATGTTCAACAACCGGCTTAAACTGAACGTAAATGCCTTCAGCTCCTCCAGAAAATTAAATGGATTCAATACATCCAATTACCTTCAGGCCCTGAGGCAGAATCCAACGGCTCCTGTTCAGAATCCGGATGGTATATGGTTCCAGGAGTTAAGCAAATTTGAATATCAAAGCCCTGTATCAAACCTGATGGAAAGTGATGGGCAGACAAATGAGGTACTCAGCAGATTTAATGGCTCAATCACCTACACACCTGTTAAAGGATTAAAACTATCTGCATTGTTTTCTTACTCAAAATGGATGCAGACATATGGATACGCCGAGACCAAACAGCATGCATCAACATTAAGGGATAGCAGGAACGGGTACGCAAATACCGGTGGAGCTGAATCAATAGACCGCTTAACGGAAATAACCGCTGAATATTCGAAGTCTTTGTCGATGCACAATTTCACTTTGTTGGGCGGTTACAGTTACCAGGAAAATGATTACAACAGTAATTATATGGAAAATTGGGATTTTCCGACAGATATGTTCAGCTGGCACAACATAACGCTGGGAAGGGCCGTCAGCAGTGGTGATTTTGTAAATCTTATCCGAAACTCCCGGTCAACCACGAACCTGGTCGGCCTTTTTGGAAGGCTTACTTATAATTACGACCAGAAGTATTTGTTCATGGCAAGCATGCGTAGGGAAGAAGCCAGCCAGCTATGGGGCACTAATAACAAATGGGGCATGTTCCCGGCTGTTTCTGCGGGTTGGAGGATCAGCCGTGAGTCCTTTATGGAAGGTCAAACCATTATCAACGACCTGAAACTAAGAGCCGGATACGGCGTTACTGGTTCTCAGCCATCCGACTTGTTCCGTGGGGTTGCATTACTCGGTTACAGTGGCTTTGTTTTATCAGACGGAGCGTGGATACAAACCATAGTGCCGACGCAAAACGCAAATCCTGATTTGAAATGGGAAGAAAAACGCGAAACGAATATTGGTTTAGACTTTAGCTTGTTAAATAACAGGATCAGCGGTAGTATTGATCTTTACAATCGCCAGATTCATAACCTGCTTTACCTGTTTGAGGTGCCCAGTCCCCCGAATTTGTATAACCGAACACTAGCAAACGTTGGTACACTCGAAAATAAAGGACTTGAAGTATCGGTCAATTTTGTTCCGGTATCAAAAAAAGACTTCCAATGGAACTCTACAGTTAATTTCTCTACTAACTCCAATAAACTGAAAAACCTTTCCAATGATCTTTATAAAAATTCAACAGATTACGTTCGCGTTGGAGCTATTTTCCCGCCAATTCAAACATTCTCACACCTGCTAAGGGTGGGTGGATCTGTTGGTGATTTTTATGGCTATAAAGTGGTGGATATTGGCAATGATGAATCTGATGCAGCAAATTATGGCCAGTGGATTTATGAAGGAGCAGATGGGAAGCCGGTGAATTATTCTGCATTTGGCCACTCTTTCGAAGATAAACAGGTAATTGGAAATGGCTTGCCCAAATACTACGTGGCATGGAATAATAACTTCCAGTATAAAAATTGGGATTTGGCAATCACTCAAAGAGGTGCCTTCGAATTCCAGGTGGCGAACCTGCAGCGGATGATGTTTGAGAACCCGACACAGGCACAATACAATCTTTTGAAAAACGCTTATGATCCGGTGTTTGGAAAAACTCAATTAAAATCGCCAGTAGAATTCAACAGTTATTATATTGAAAAAGGTGATTTTTGGAAGATCGACAATATAACGCTTGGTCATAATTTTAAAGTGGACGGTTCAAAATATATTAAGTCTGCTAGGCTATACGTAGCTTCTCTGAATACATTTATTATTACGGGTTATAAGGGAATAGATCCCGAGGTTAGTTTACGCAACGGAACTTCTTCTGCTCAATCGGGCGTGGTACAGGTTCCTACTTCAGGACTTGATCCGGGAATGGATTCACCGTTCAAATATCCGACGACACGTTCCTTTAGTGTTGGACTAAACGTAACATTCTAACCTTAATTAAAAAGAGAAATGAAAAAGTTAAACTATAATATAGTGTGTGGTATCCTGACGTTGTTTTCAATGCCGGTGCTGTTTTCCGCCTGCACGAAATTGAAGGATACCTCTTACGACCAGATCATTTCAGCTGATTTTAGCCCTACCGGCGACGAACTTCCGGCCCTGGCAGGTGCTGCGTATGTGGATTGGCGTGGCCTTCTTTTGCAATGGAATACTGTTTACAGGGCTCAGGAAGTTTCAGGTGATCAAATGCTCACCCCTGCACGCCCGAACGGGTGGGTGGATGGGGGTGTGTATCGAAGGATACATGAGCATAAATGGACAACGGAAGACGATGTTGTAATTAATATCTGGACAAGAGCCTACCAGGGAATTAACAATTGCAACCGCATCATTTACCAGGTGCAATCCGGAGCAACTCCCGTTGCTGCAAGTGATACTGCTGCATTGGTTTCCGAAATGAAATTGTTGAGAGCATCCTACTATTGGATATTGTGTGACATTTATGGCAACGTTCCTATTGTCGACCACTTTGATGTGCCTGCAGGATATTTGCCTGAACAGAATACGAGGAAGGAAGTGTATGATTTTATTGTAAATGATCTTATAGCCAACATTCCCGGGGTGACCGATGAAGTAAGCGCTGCCACTTATGGTAAATTCAATAAATGGGCGGGGCTCACGCTGCTTGCAAAGATGTATCTTAATGCAGAGGTGTATAAGGGTACACCCGAATGGGAGAAATGCCAGGCCGTTTGTGATACTATAGTCAACTTTGCAGTCAGTTCCGGTTCGTTCATTCTGGAGCCCAATCAAAAGAATGTGTTTGCAACAAACAATGAAAATTCGAAAGAGATCATTTTTGCATTACCTTTTGATTCCAAATTTGTAAACGATTGGAATTCTTTTGATATCCATATGCAAACATTGCAGCCGGAAAATCAAACGACATACAATCTTCAATCTTCTCCGTGGGGTGGAGTATGCGCAATCCCACAATTTATCAGCACCTTTGATCCGGAGGATAGCCGCTTGCTGGATAATTATATCAGAGGCCAACAATACACTGCAACAGGCGATAGCATTCTCGGGACTATGGGCGCTTATGTCGGAAAGCCGCTGGCCTATCGCAATGAGTTGCCTGGCGTTGATTTATCGGAGGAAGTCGATGGGTTCCGATTGGGTAAATTTGAAATAGAGATGGGTGCGACCAATCGTCTCAGTAATGACTGGCCGCTCTTCAGGTACGCTGATGTTTTAATGATGAAGGCTGAGTCTTTATTAAGATTAGGAAGTGCCGGTGCAGCAGCAGAAATAGTTACGGAAGTGCGCCAGCGTGCATTTAAATCAAATCCAGCAAAAGCTACTGTAACGGGAGCGGAATTATTACAAGGAAGCAGTTATGATTACGGTCTGCGGAATCATTTGTCGTCGACTGTTGAAGGGGGCGATGATATTCAGTATGGCCGGTTCCTCGATGAATTGGGCTGGGAGTTTAACCAGGAAGCCAGGAGAAGGACAGATCTGATCAGATTTGGAGTATTTACTAAAAAATCATGGTTGTCTCATTCACCAAATGGCGACTATAGGTCCTTATATCCCATTCCGAAAACGGAGATAGATAAAAATGCAAATTTGAGCCCCAATCCTGGGTATTAATTCACAAACACAACCATAAGTAATAGCAATCCCTGGTTAACTTCTTGTGCAAATAGCATAATTTCCCTCGCTATTGATAAAAGGCAGAAGGGCATTGGACCGGGGTTTCAGGATTTACATATAGTTAAGCGAATGATCTAAGCCATGCGTTACAAGAACTTTTTCATCTTTTCATTTATCCTTTTCTTATCCTTGTTCCTGATGGGGACCGCAGTCCAGACAGATGCAGATATCCCGCGAAGGCTCGAAATACTGTTTCTCGGCCACAAAAGCAAGCATCATGATTCTGAACAACTTGCAAGCATTCTTACAAAAGAATATTTCAAGGAGGGGATCAACGTCTCATACACCACAGATCCCAACGATCTCAACGATACCACTCTTAAACATTACGATGGTTTGATTGTCTACGCCAATTACGACTCGATCTCAACCTCACAGGCGAAGGCGCTGTTGAATTTCGTGCGGACTGGTAAAGGCTTTATCCCCCTGCATAGCGCTTCGTATTGTTTTCGTAATTCACCCGAAGTTGTCGAATTGATCGGAGGTCAGTTTAAATCTCATGGGTACGACTCCTTCCCGGCAGTAATTACACAATCAGGTCATGAGGTAATGCAGGGCGTACCTGCGTTTGTAACGAAGGACGAGACATATGTGCATGACAAGATCAGCAAAAATATTCAGGTACTTTCTGAAAGGATCGAAGGAAGCCATCGTGAACCGTATACCTGGGTTCGTTCATTTGGTGAAGGACGAGTTTTTTATACGGCATATGGCCACGATGAAATTACTTTTAATAACCCGGCGTTCCTTCGTCTTGTTCGTAACGGCATATTGTGGGCCGTCGGCGACAAGGCCAAAAATAACCTGAAAGCTTATCAGCTAGCAGATCCAAAATATTTTGATGGTCCTGTTCCTAACTACGAAAAACGCGATCCCGTGCCAAAGGTCCAGGCGGCACTCACGCCACAACAGTCAATGTCGTTGATGCAGATACCGGTTGGATTCGAGCTTCAGTTATTTGCTTCTGAGCCTGACGTTGTGAACCCTATATATATCAATTGGGATGAAAAGGGAAGACTCTGGGTGATTGAGACAGTGGATTATCCAAACGAAATAAAGAATGATGATGTCGGAGATGATCGCATCAAGATACTTGAAGACACCGATGGTGACGGGAAAGCAGACAAGTCGACAATATTTGCGGAACATTTAAATATCCCCACGAGCTTTACATTTATTAACGGTGGTATTCTGGTTAGCGAGGCACCGTCATTTATTTTTTTAAAGGATACTACGGGAGATGGAAAAGCAGATATCCGGCAAACGCTGCTTGCGGGCTGGGGCAAATCCGATACACATGCCCAGGCGTCCAATCTTCGTTACGGACTGGATAATCATATATGGGGAGTTGTCGGCTACTCTGGCTTCGAAGGCAAAATCGGCAGTGACTCAGTTGACTTTAACCAAGGGGTATATCGCATTACACGCGATGCGAAAGATTTGGAATTTCTTTCCACTACCAGTAATAATACCTGGGGGCTGGGTTTTTCTGAAGATTTCGATGTATTTATCTCGACAGCCAATAATACGCACAGCGCCTTCCTCGGTATGCCCAGGCGCTATTTTGATAAGGCGGGTATAAAAGAAACCGGCGTAGAAAAAATAGACGCTCACTACAGCATGCACGTGGCTACAAAAAATTTACGTCAGGTAGATGTCCATGGTGGATTTACTGCTGCTGCGGGCCACAGCCTTTACACAGCCAGAAATTTTCCAAAAGAATATTGGAACCGCATCGCTTTTGTAACCGAACCCACAGGCCGGCTAATTCACAGAAATATTCTTGCGCAAAACGGTGCAGGTTTTAAAGAAGATGGAGACGGGTGGAACATGCTGGTGAGTGCCGACGAATGGGCAGGACCGATCCAGGCTGAAGTTGGCCCCGATGGCGCTTTGTGGATCACCGACTGGTATGATTTCATAATACAGCACAATCCGACACCAACTGCTGAAACAGCCGGTTTGAAGGCTGAAAATGGACAAGGCAACGCATATATCAATCCTCTGCGCGATCATGAACGTGGACGCATTTACCGTTTGGCATATAAAGCAAATGATCATAAGAATACTCTATCACTCGATATAAATGATACCGATGGTCTATTAAAAGCGCTTTCCAACGACAATATGTTCTGGCGCACAACAGCGCAAAGATTGCTGGTCGAGAACGGCGACAATAGTGTTCTGCCTCATTTATATAAACTTGTACAGACCGAACAGTTAGATGAAATCGGCATCAACGCACCCGCAGTCCACGCTTTGTGGACGATGCATGGTTTGAAAGCGTTGACCGGCACAAACAAAGAAGCTTTGGCTGTTGCTATTAAAGCATTGACACATCCGGCTGCTGGTGTAAGACGAGCAGCGATCCAGGTATTACCGAAAACAACGGCCAGTTTTCAGGCAATAGTAAATGCTAAGGCGTTTGAAGATAAGGATCTGCGCGTGCGACTTGCGGCCATTCTTTTCGCTACGGATATGAAACCTTCTGCAGAAATTGGAAATCTACTGGTGGGTATTGCAGAAAAGGAGGAAAATGCCACGGACACCTGGCTAAGGCAAGCGCTCGTTATCGCGGGCAAATTAAATGAACGATATTTCCGGGCAGCTTTTAAAAAAAGAGGATTGAACGACAATCCTTCGCTCACTGAAGCTTCAGTTGCACAAAAGCTTGCGTTCGGGACGCGGCTTAATTCCATTCCGCTCAGACGCACTTTTAGGCAGAACGAAGAAATGACGCCTGAAATAATCAACAAAGAATTTCTTTTGTCGGGCGAGATAGAGCGCCAGCCAGCGAGCGCACGGAATGCGAATGATACATCTATACGAAATCGTTTTTCGGGTATGATCGCGACGCAGGGGAATAAGCAAAACGGTTATGCATTATACCTGATGGATGAAAAATTGCACTTCCAGGTAAATCAAAACAATAAAGCGTATCAGATTATAAGTTCGAAAGAGGTTCCTGAGAAGTTTTCATTTAAAGCAGGATTGCTGAAAAACGGGATGGTTCGGCTTATTGTCGATAACAAAGAAATGGGTTCTGCAAAGACGCCGGGAGTATTTACAAAAGAACTCGAAGTCCCGCTTCGTGTCGGAATGGAAAACCGAAAAAACGACGACAGGTTAACATCGTATCCTGATTCCGCATTTTTTCTGAGGGCATCTCTTACAAAAGCGACGTTGGAAACACTCGAAGCAAACTCTGCTGCGGTAAAAACTTCTAAAACTTCGCCGATCGATAAAACCATTTCACTCAAGGTTGTGAAAGACGTAATGAAATACAATAAAGAACTGCTTACGGCAAAGGCAGGTACAACCGTCCGGATTGTTTTGGAAAATCCGGATTTTATGCAACACAATCTCGTGTTGATTAAACCAAAAACCACAGACAGGGTCGGGGCTGCCGCTGACAAGCTTGCACAGGATGCGAACGGTGCAAAAATGCAATATGTTCCGAAAATGAAAGATGTTGTTGCTGCAACCCCACTGATAAATCCGGGAAGCAAATATACCCTCACTATAAAACTCCCGGATACGCCGGGAGATTACCCATATATCTGCACTTTCCCCGGTCATTGGCGAATAATGAAGGGAATATTAAGAATAACCAAATGAGACCATAAAAGTCTTTAGACAGCTGCCAACGACCTGAAGTTTTCAAATGTGGATTATCGATTTTTTGTGATTCGCAAATTGAAGTTTTGCAATTACTTTCAATAATATTGCCGTTTCATCAAAAAGGTATTCCTAAATTGACCCACAAAAATATTTGCATAAAAACCTGTGATTATAGACAAACTATTTTCAAGTTTCGATAATTATTTGCCCCTTAATCCAGCGGAAAAGCGCGATCTGGCGGAGCGGGTTATCCAGCGAAAGATTAAGAGGAGGCAATTCATATTACAGGAAAATGATGTTTGCAAGCATTATACCTTCGTGGCCAAAGGCTGTTTCAAAAAGCTCCAGGTGGATGATAAGGGCACAGAACATAACCTACAGTTTGCTGCCGAGGGCGACTGGCTTATGGAGATCGTTAGCTTTTACTACGAAAAGCCAAGTCGTGTTTATATTGAAGCCATAGAACCATCGGTTATATTCCAGATCTCCAAGCCTGATCTTTATCATCTGTTTGATAATAATCCTAAGTTCGACAGAAATTTCAGGGTTATTGTAGAAAACCGTTTAGTTGAAACAGAGAACAGGGTTTTCCAGGCGATAAGTTCAACGGCCGAGGAACGCTACCTTGCTTTCATTAAGCAATACCCACACTTGGTGTCAAGGCTTCCAAACACACAAATCGCCTCATACTTAGGAATTACCCCAGAGTTCCTGAGTAAAGTTCGTAAAGGTCTCCTTAAAAAATAGGGTTGCCCTTAATCTACCTTAAGGGTATTTCTTAAGTTATCTTATGTGTTGTTTGAGCTATTAGCGACCATCTTTGTCTCGTCATAAATTAATAATAAAATGAACGAGATACAAAAGCGAAGAGATTTCTTTGACGGCCTAGGTCAAAATAATGCTAAAAACAATTCTGTTGAAGTAGAACCTCTTTCAATGAATCCATCAGACCTGGATTTTGAGAACCAGAAGCAGCAAACTCTTATGAAAAATGAAAAAACCTATGTTTTTATTCCGGGCGGATGGCACGGTGGTTGGGCTTATGACCCGATAACTGAAAACCTGGAACGGCTAGGAAAAAAGTGTGTTTCATTAACCTTGCCGGGTCTTGAAACGCAATCCGGGATACCAAACAGAGTCATAAATTTAGATACACATATCCAGTTCGTCATAGATGTCTTCTTAAAAGAAAACCTCACTGATGTGATCTTATGCGGTCATAGCTATGCCGGACTGGTTATCACAGGAGTTGCAGATAAAATTCCGGAAAAGATACATGCACTTGTTTATATTGATGCCTACATTCCCAAAGATGGAGATTCCTGCTGGAGTCTCACGAGTGAAGTATACCGACAACGCTTTGTAGCCGGAGCCGGAAATGATGGTTTCACTGTAGCAGATCGACCGGGGGTAGACAATCGAAGAAGACCGCATCCGCTGGCAACATTCATGCAAAGGTTAAACTTGAATGGAAATTATGAACGAGTTCTTAACCGTACATTCATTTATCTCAGTGGCTGGGAACAATCTCCCTTTGTCAAACAATATGAGAACCTAAAAAACTCTCCTGATTGGCATGTCGAAACAATACATTGCGAGCACAATGTGATGAAAGAACGCCCGGATAAATTGGTTGATATTTTATACAGACTGGAAGATAAATATAGTCAGGTCCAAAAGACACTGCTTACAATAGGAGATCGCGAAAATCGAAACCAGCATCATCATTTGAAAAATTAGAAGGTGGTAACTTGTCCCGAAAACAAAGAATGGTTAAATTATGAATGAAAAGTCTGACGATTTGGGAAATATAGAAATATTAAAAGCCAGCATACACGAAGTTGAGCTATTACATAAAATCGGAAAGCAAACTTTTTACGAAACTTTCGCGGGCGGAAATACCGTGGAAAATATGTCAGAATATTTACAAGACACGTTTTCCCTTGAAAAATTAACTAATGAACTGAATAATCCAAACTCAGAATTTTATATTGCTGTTTTTGAAGACCAACTATCGGTTATCTCAAAGTAAATTTTCAAGAAGCGCAGACTGAGCTGAAAGATCCAAACTCTCTTGAGATAGAACGCATTTACGTTTTAAAAGAATTTCATGGCCAAAAGGTTGGACAATTACTTTATCAAAAGGCAATTCAAATTGCTAAATCCAAACGGCTTAAATACGTGTGGTTAGGCGTGTGGGATCAAAATCCGCGTGCCATAAGTTTTTATAAAAAGAATGGGTTTATCGAATTTGATAAGCATGTTTTCAGGCTGGGTAATGACGAACAAACGGATTTGATGATGAGGCTTGAAATTGCAGGCTGAGCTATAAATATTAAAATTAATCTATAAATATCTCCTGCTGCTGCATAGAGATCGTTAGCAGAGCTAACCTTTATTTGGCCCCTATCTTCAAAGCTGCTGTCAGGGGAAGTTTTATTTATAGGCTATCGCAGCACTTGATGGTCCAGCCAAAGGAAGCAGAGCGGTAGATTTAAAACCTACTGGTTTTGCCCACTTGACGAAATCAGCAAAAGTGTAATCAAAACCAGTTCCTGTTTCAATTAGCATATTTAAGCTCATCATCATACCGAACACATTTTGTTTTCTTTCATCGTCTATGATACCTTCAATCACTACAAAGGCACCTCCTTCAGGCAGCGCTTCATACGCTTTCTTCATTAGCAGTAATTTCTTTTCCTGGTCCCAGTCATGCAGGATATTGCCCATCGTTACAATATCTGCTTTAGGAAATGTGTCTGCGAAAAAGTCTCCATTTTTCGTTTTCACCCTATCTGCCAGGCCAAATTTTTGAATCGTTTCCTTAGCTATTGGTTCTACTTGTGAAAGGTCGAATGTCGTACAGGTCATATGAGGCTGATGCTTGGCTACCATCAGTGATAGCAGCCCGGCGGAACCGCCAATATCTACCAGTGTTTTATATTTTGAAAAATCAAATTTTTGAGCAAATGTCATAAAGTTGCCCATTTGAATCCCGCTCATTGCATTAATAAAACTTCTTAATTTTTCCGGGTCCTGGTAAATTACACCAAAGAAATCTTCACTCCTTTTCGACTCATTTTGAGGAAGCCCTGTGAGCAAACCCTCTTCAAGGCTGCCCCAAAATGAATATAGGCGGTTGTTCATCATTTCAAGCATACCACCAATATAGGAGGGTTTGTTTTTATCTAAGAAGGTATCGGTATCAAGCGTATTTGAATAGCGTGCAGTTTCTAACAGTCCTTCACGTTGAAGAAACCCCAATCCAGTTAATGCATCCAAAAAATCGAAAAGGTGTCTGTCTAAACATTTTAGGTTCAACATAGTTTTGATGTCCTGGCCTGACATTTTAGGCTTGGTGGCCAATTTGGTGAAGAGTTCAAATTTTACAGCTGACAAAAGGATTTTTGAAGCCCAAAAACCAGTACCTATTTGCATGATGCCTGCGGGAGATGGCTGATTACTTTTCGTTTCCATTTCTTAAAGTTTTAAAGTTTTTTTGGTCTGCTTACGTCAATTTTAGGCTCACTTTTTATCGATAAAAGTGGAACGGCCTCTCAAATTTCAGCTGACTCGCTGATTGTCGCAATTTCTTGTTCCGATGTAAACTGAAAATCAACTGAAAGTAGAACAAAACCGCGATTTTGATATATTTCAAATATGGACAAAATTGTTTGAATGTATCATGTAAAGAGAATTCAGCAGGACGCAACACATACTATACCAAAAACTAATCTATGTGCCGGAATTACTCCAAAGGCGACTGATAACATAAAACTTCCAATATCTTTAAGTTATATACAATCAACAAATGGGAATCAAAAGTAACTCTCAAACAAGGAGCTGATGTAAAAATTGAAGATAGATCCGGCGTTAAACTATTTGGGAGGTACTCAATGCCACTATCTCACTAAAATGTAAATTGAAAAGTATAAACAGTAGAGCTTTTAAGGATAAATTAACCGGTATTTGGCGGAAAAAATTTGAATTAAACACCACTCTATTTTGCATTTATTCTTCTGCATTTGTTAAATTTGGAGCGTGAGGAAGTCTTATATCATAGAATTTATTCTTATTCTTTTATGTATTGGCTATACTGCGCAGGCGGACTGTCCGGCACGCATTAAGTCCACCATCCCAAAGGAAAAAACCTATAATACAAGCCTTTTTGATTCACCAGCTGATACCGGCCTTCCAGCTAGTATCTCATCTCTAGTACATAGCAATGTCTCCTTTGGTAAGATCAGGAGTTACAGGTTTTTAACCGGTGTTATTTTACCCCTTTCTCTAAGGATACCCAAAATACCGGTTGTATCTCACGCGTACGAGATTAAATATGTCTCATTCTTCTCGCTTTCTCTTAAAAGACTTTTGCTCTTTCCCAATCACTACTTCTGGTAACATGAATACACAGAATCATTCCAGATTTGTGGTCCCGAACCTACCCACGTCATCGTAATGACTAAGAATCGATAAGGATCAGTCAAAAGGAAATTTACTCATCCACAACAAGTTATTGTTCGTTCCACCCCAAGGCTGGTATTTAACTTCATAACCTTTCTCAGGGTTCGGAGATGGCAACACTGAGGCTTAGTCTACCAGGCAAGGGTTTGGAGCTGAAGCAAACAGATTTCCAAACCGACTCTTATTTAACTGGTGTCAAAACTGCATTCGACACAATAGGGACAAAAGAAAGTCAATATTTTTTTGATCATTTCACCGGAATGATTACCAACGGATTTATCTGCAATTGTAAGCTTGGTAATTACATAATCAACCATCTGACGCTAAATCTGTCCAGGTATATACAAACATAAGTCACCGCTATGGGTCATTTACCGCTTCTTATTACTGATCTTGCTTTGATACTCGGAGTCGCAGCCATAAGTACGCTTATTTTTAAATGGCTTAAGCAGCCGTTAGTGCTGGGCTATATTATAGCCGGTTTTTTAGTAGGACCATATTTTCATCTTGCACCGACAATAGCGGATAAAGAAAATGTTCAGACACTTGCCGAAATAGGTGTCATTTTCCTTCTGTTCAGTCTTGGGTTAGAGTTCAGTTTCAAAAAATTGCTACGGGTGGGTGGCTCGGCTTCTATTACGGCATTAGTGGAAATCATTTTCATAACTATTGCCGGATATTTTTTAGGAAAGCTGATGGGTTGGACTACCATGGATAGCCTGTTTTTGGGTGGCATGTTAGCCAGTTCATCCACAACCATTATTCTCCGTGCATTTGACGAACTGGGTGTTAAAACAAAACAGTTTGCCAGCGTTGTATTTGGGGTACTCATCGTAGAAGATATTGTAGTCATCCTACTGATGGTTTTACTATCCACGGTGGCGGCAACAAGAGCATTTGAAGGAACGGAAATGTTACTAACCGTGTTTAAGCTAATATTCTTTCTAATCCTTTGGTTTGTAGGCGGGATATTTTTACTTCCAACAATCTTAAAAAAAGCCAAGAGGCTTTTAAACGATGAAACACTCTTAATTCTTTCCCTTGGACTTTGTCTCGGAATGGTTGTGCTGGCAACTGTGGCTGGTTTCTCAGCAGAACTTGGAGCTTTCGTTATGGGATCGATCATAGCGGAAACAACATCCGCGGAAAAGGTCGAGCATCTTATCAAACCGGTAAAGAACCTTTTCGGAGCCATTTTCTTCACATCAGTGGGAATGATGATTGACCCAAAGGCAATGGTCGATTATGCCCAACCCATACTTTGGGTCACGTTGATTACCCTTTTTGGTAAACTCGTAAGCACTACAATTGGCGCCCTACTTTCAGGACAACCGCTTAAACAATCAGTACAAATAGGCATGAGTATGGCGCAAATAGGTGAATTCGCCTTCATCGTAGCCACTTTAGGGTTATCGCTGGGTGTAACTTCTGATTTCCTTTTTCCGGTCGCCGTTGGCGCCTCTGCTATCACAACTTTTACAACGCCTTATCTTATAAAATCATCAGGTGTTTTATATATATGGATTGAAAAGGTGCTTCCAATAAAAGTACTTAATGCTCTGAACCGATACAGCACGGAGACTAAAAAGGCGTCCCAGAAAAGTGAGTGGCGAATATTTATACGATCCACTATTATTAATGCATTATTCGTAGGCATTATTATTGTCGCTATTATTATTTTCTCTTCTGTGCATGTCGAACCCTGGATCCGCCGTAACGGAGATTCATTGGCAGTAAGAATAGGCGCCTGTTTGCTTACCCTTATATTTCTGAGTCCTTTTTTATGGGCATTGGCTATAAGAACACCATCTGAAGTTTTCAGGAAGATGATTGATGACCGCCAGTATAAGCGGATGTTTTATATAGTAAGACTGTTGCGGTTGGCCCTGGTAGCATTTTTTATTGGCTTCCTGCTTCACCGATTTTTTAATGTTTACATAGGCATTGCTTTTACAGCCCTGATCATTGCAGTGCTTGTAAACTTTTCAAAAAAGATCCAGGAATTTTATGGGAAGCTTGAGCACCGGTTTTTTTCCAATTTGAATGAAAGAGAAATTGAAACGTCCAGAATTAATCGCACAGAATTAGCTCCTTGGGGAGCCCACATGGTTCCTATAGTAGTTCCTGCAAAGGCAAGCTGTGTCGGTAAAACGCTATTGGCGTTAAAATGGCGGGAGGCAATAGGTATAAATGTAGTGATGATCAAACGCGGCGACCATCATATTGCTGCGCCCGGAAAAGAACAAATGATCTTTCCGAATGATGAATTACTTATACTGGGAACCGATCACCAGATACAAAGATTGAAAGTATTGATTCGCCCGCAGGAAGATACAGATCTAAACAACATGGTTGATGTAGAGCTTTACAACTATTTCATCGAGAAGGATAGCATACTGGTTGGCAAATCTATCAGGGAAACCGGTCTTAGGGAAAATGCCAATTCGCTTGTAGTTGGTATTGAAAGAAATAATGAAAGGATACTGAATCCGGAATCTGATATGCCACTTGAAGCAAATGACAATGTATTCATTGTGGCTAATAAGAAGAGCGTAAAGCATTTTCTTTTACAATTTTGGAAGAAAGATGATCCCAATTAGACGATAATAATTCTTGTTCATTTCTAAATGAATTATCATGAATAATATTATTTCTGCCATAGTTTTGATGATCGTCATTTATCTATGTGCAACAGCTGTCGACAAGAAACAACCAGAGAACATTACCGATGGTGTATATGTTTCAATAGATACCGGCGTTTTTAGACACAAACAGCAAGCGTATGTGCCGGTGAATGCCCCTCCTAAAAGAAATACCAGAACTCAGATTGGTAAAACAATATTAAAAATCAGGAATACCAGCTTTTCGGACAGTCTTTACCTTAGCCGAATTGAATATTATGATGCTCACGGCATTTTGCTGAAAAATTTAATTGATTCCAGTTTATTGGTTCGGCCCATGGCAACAAAGGAGATCCTGGTGAAAGGTAATGAGTTCAAAAGACGAGGGGATAATTTTGTTGTTCAATGGTTTTTGAATGATCCTATGCATAAGCCGATTATAGAAGTCGTCAGCTTTGATATCGAAAACAGAATGCTTATTAGGCAAGACTATGTTCTACTGAATACACCACAGTAAAATGTGAAGATTGGTTTTAAATGCTCTCTTTAGAAAATTCATAAGTGAGCAAGGATTTGCCGTTTGGTAGAAAATTCTCTTCAAATCCTACACATTCAAACCCAAACTTTAAAGCTTCTTTTTGCAAATTATCCTTGTCAACGATTTGAAAGACACTCGACACCAATTGAATTGATTCAACACCGGTATTACTGACAGTACGAACACCGTTATTTGATTGAAGTGTAATTACTAAAGTTGAGAACCGATCAGTGTTTAAGTTGATAAATTCAAAGCATCTTTCAGCGGAAACATATTCGAAGGTTAAGGCTGCCCAAATAAAATTTGTATTTACTAAGAATAAATTTGATGAGTTGATGTCCAACTTCACAAGCTCCAGTTGTCTTATTATTTTTCCGAACCTTTTCTGTGTTTCCTCTAGAAACCGCCGCCGGGCAGAGGGAGTTCTTGGAATTATCTTTTCTAAACGTTGAGAATAGTTAACTTTATAAAACAACCTTAGAAATATGAAAAAGCTTCTCATCATCGCGGTATCTTCTGCGTTCATTGTCGGACTTATTTGCATTAGTGAGTATTATAACGATCCCCTTCCTGGAGGTGGTTTAGAGGTTTCACCGCTGGTTCTCTCGATTTATTTCAGTTTGTGCTTCTTGTTGATTTCGGGGATTTACTTTGTAGGGAAGACTCTCGCTTCATTGTTTCAGGGCAAATAAAAAAGGCATTTGCGTTAATGAACGCCCGGAATGTAAGGTTTGAAGCGTCGGAATGAAGCAAGCGGAAGTAGTTAAAACATGAGAGAAATGCGTCTATCAACTCTGCAACCAATAAGGTGGACCGTAACATTTCAGTTGAAATAATTGGGAAAGTTTTTTACAGTGGCATTAATGAAATTTCGGATTTTCGCTGTCGAATGAGAATAATACTCAGTAGTTACCTATGACTCGGAAGACGCTACTTTCAATTCTCATGATTTTACAGATGCATAGTAGCTATTCACAAGCTAAAGCTGACACTTCGCTCAGCATTTACTTTCCATCTGCGAGCTGGCAAATAGATTCTGCTCAAATAAGGTCTTTGAAGAGATTTCTAGAGACAATTGCTACTATTAATTCGATAACTGGCTACACGGATTCTGTGGGCTCTATAGAAGCAAACATGATTTTATCCCAAAAAAGAGCGGAGAGTGTTTTCGCTCTGACTTATGCGAAGAGCGCAATCAAAATTGACTTCCGCGGGGAGGAACTTGAGCAGCAAACTCCCATATTTCTAAACAGAAAGGTAGTGGTTACTGGCCGGAAGAAACACTTGACTGAGAAGGTAGAAGTCTATCAACCAATCGATTCTTTTGACATTGAAGAAATTAAGTTTCTGCCTGATCAAGCGATTATCACCCCCGAGTCACAGGAAGCTATTCCATTTTTTCTCCGCAAACTATCTAGCTATCGAGAAGCAAAAATTAAGATCATTGGGCATGTCAATTATGATACCGACAATGATCTTAAACCAAGTCACCCCATTTACAAACTCTCACAGGATAGAGCCAAACTCATTTTTGACATCCTGGTGGAAAATGGCTTTTCCTCGGATAAGCTTGAGTATGCTGGTGTTGGAAATTCTAAACCACTGATACCAAAACCCCGCAATGATGAAGAGCGGAAAAAGAATATGAGGGTGCAAATAATCGTTCTTAGCAAACAAAAGTAGGGTCAGCTGCTCTGGAAAAACATATTGTTTCTTCCTGCTTTAAATCAATCATTTTACGAAGCATCGAAGCAATCGGTGACTGTTCCAATCAAAGGAGGTATAAAACTTGACCGTGGTTAAACCTCCAGCCTGTTGGTGTTTAGCCCCGGCATCACTTAGAATTTGTTATATGTGATCGAGAGGCCATCGACTTTAAAATATCCAGGCGCACCGTCATCTTCGAAGAGAATTAATAATGAATCTTTGCCAAGACTGACAATTTTTGGGCTGTAGCCTGCTGTATGCTCATGAAGTAACAGCTTGGTGACACGAAGATTCCCATCAATTAGTGTCGCTAGAAAAGTGCTGTCGGGTTAGTAGCAATAAAATACAGGTCATCACCCCTTTGAAAAGCACCTAGAATAATTACTCCAATCGTGTCTAAAAGGACCTTCACTCCTTGCTTCGACCTACTCTCATCATCCCCAACCATTGGAAGTCGACCCGATTTGTTTTTTTTAGGCTACTATTCATTTGTGGGTAATGTAAAGGAATTGGTCTTGAATTCGATAATAAGAAGCAGAACAGTCTGTCTTTTAAACCCAAGGTCTGCAATTATTTCTAATCTTTTTTGTGTACGGTTTAACCCTAACAATAATAAAAGTAACATTTGGCTCAGTGGTCTCCTATCCAAATAACGAAAGCTGGAAATGATATCCCAAGACACCAAATAAGATCGCTCCTGGCAGACCGAGTATACCTAAAACCAAGAAAATACAAACAAATATTTTCACCCACCAAGGCAGCAACGTGCGCCGTCTGGAATAGACTTCAGCATGATAATCCAGAAGAATATCTTCGGATGCTGCCATATTTGTTATCATTGCTCAAGATAATTACTAGCATCTTAAGTTGCAAGAGAGGCGGGAAATGCGATTGTAGTCTGTGGCTAAACAATAATATAGTTCAACTAGAAAAGTTCGTAGCGAGAGCGAGAAATACTTTGAACACTTATTACTGTTTCTAAAAGTTTTAAAAGAGGTTCATGGTAGCAAAAAGTAAGATTTTTTACTTTATGAATAGTAGCCCAAAAGGGAGATTCTTTGAAGACTTGTTAGCGTTTCTGGAGACGTTAGAGCCGGGTTAATAGTTATTGCAGTTAATCGCGAAGCCGGTAATCCTCAGCAACCCTTATTTTTGCTAAAGTCACGTTTAAGAAGGATCTTATTATTTCGCTCAATATAGTCGCCCGATATAATCAAATATGGATGATTAGGCGAATACCCTGCACTGCGGCTTCTTACAATTATTTTGTCGTTGACTTTCAGGCTGTTTAACTGCTGAAAATCCTTAGGACTAAATTGCATCATGTATTCTTCGCCATTAATCCTGACTATAAGCCATTTTATTCCTGATGATTTCCCGATGCGCTGAAAAGTAACGGAGGTTACGACGGCCTCCATATTGGTGAAAGCCTTTATGTACTTCTTTATTTTATCATGACTGGCATACACCTTTTTACCTTCAGGAGAAACCTCCCATTCTTTGTACTTTAAACCGTCAGGAGAAGCCTCCCATTTTTTCCTCTCATCCAGGCGGGCGTTCCTGTCAGCAATGGACAACGGCTTTGGGGATGGCTTAGTTTCATTTTTAATTTCACGATTAGCAAATACTAATCCGCCCACAACAACCAGCGGTAAGATCAGCACATACATGGCTTTTTTCATATGTTTCATATCCTTTCAAATTGATTCAGCGAATCTAGTTTGATATTTTTCGGAATGAGTGACTTGAATTGTAAATAAAAATGTAACCATTGTAAATAAATTGTAAAAAGTGCGTTTGATAGTGGTATCGGGCGGATATGAGGCCGACGAGCTACTCTCGTACATACGGGACCATACCCCGCTGTATTAATAAGAGGATCAAAAAAATTGGTCATAAAAAAAGCAGTAACCTGATAATTACTGCTTTCCGTAGCGGGATGGGGAGTTGAACCCCAGACCTCAGGGTTATGAATCCTGCGCTCTAACCGCCTGAGCTACCCCGCCAAATGGGCTGCAAATCTAAAACAATCTCCCCTGAATCGGAAATCACTTTTCAATCATAATTCACTCGTCAACGAACAATCGAAACTATTGACTGTAAGCGCTTTCCAGCCAAAGTTGATAATCGATCTCATTTATTTAATCAGCAAAACCATGTCCTGCCAACCCTTGGGTAAACGAAACTGCAACACAGGTATCCTGCCGATCACCCCGATCTTCTTTTTTGCCCCTGTCCTTGGATCGATCCGCCACACGATTGCACCAAGGCGTAATCGCGTACCCACCCTGATATGTCCATTGCTCTTCTCCGTGATATAGGCCAGCATCCAGCTTCCGTCCTCACTCACCGCAAGCGCATTTTCACCCTCACCGCTTACCCTGGACGAATCCTCAGGCTTCAGTTCCCACCATTTGATGGTCCTGAAAAAATCAGCCATCACCTTCATTTGTTTTGCTCCGTCCGACTCCACCCAAACCCGAAAAGGCCTTGGCTTCATCCAGTTCATCCCATGTCCATAAGTGTAACCCCCACCCGCCAGCACCGAAAACCAGGCCGACTTCCGGATGTCAAAAGCCGTAGTGCCCGCCTCAGTCTCATACCGCGCCTCGCCATTGATCACAGGCTTGGTGGGTCTCGACTCAAAATCAGCCTTCACCAATCGATGGTTGATGAAACCCGAGTTAAAGGTTTGAAGCGTGTTAAATGCCAGCCAGGGTGGATTGCCAAGAAAACCCGATGAACTGGGACCGGGATCGGGATGCACCGTAATCAGATGATGCGCCGAATCGCCCTCCTTTAATCCCTTGATCACTTCCTCCAGCAAGGGTTTGGAGCTCTCCTTTGAATTGGGGTACATGCTCCAGATAATGTTCGGATACTTTTGGTACCTCGCCCCCAGCCACCTTGCCCAGGCCCGCGCGTTCGCCATAGTTATACGCCCCATCTGCTGGTCCTTTGTATGATAAACGCCTATGACCAGCGCCAGTCCCTGCT
>Ga0193752_1000632_pt1 | contig 32600 bp, 35 predicted proteins | sample H1c1metaG_FD_144924 | JGI IMG/M metagenome (GOLD analysis project Ga0193752, IMG submission 144924) | Soil microbial communities from a riparian zone of the East river system, Colorado, United States - H1c1 | ecosystem: Environmental > Terrestrial > Soil > Riparian zone | place: USA: East River... | reverse complement strand
ACCTTAAAGAACCAGCGAAACTGGCCCTTTAACCCCATGACGCTTATTAAGTTATCCCCCAGCTGTTTTTTGATTTCGCTTACAACTTAATGACATTGGGCTTAAGCCCCCGGCAATGAATGGACAGTGCGGTTGCATAACGGTTTCAACCGTTTATGCAGATGATTGTGAAGTCCCTGGAAAATTTACTCCTGCCTGAATAAATGCTTATGCCGCTCCACCAGTTCGGCGATCCGGAAATCATCTTCACAATCAAGACCGATGCTCTCATGACGTTTCGTCTCGAACAGCAATGGTGATTTTCCGATACGCGATTTGCCCGAATCGTAAAAAGATTTCCGGGAGAAAATAAAAAACAAAGAATTTTCTTCAAACAGCGGTTGCATATCCTGCGTGCGTTCGAGATTATCCAGCGAATGATTCACGGGCTTTCCGGCATGATCGTAAAAACGGTTCTGAAACCGGTTCACACCAAACAGGCTGTCGTGTTTTTCAAGCTCATCAAAATAGGTGTTCACGGCCTCTTCGATAGTTTCCGCACTCAGCAACGGATTGGTCGCTTGGGTTTGCAGAAAATGTTCGCCCGGATGTGTTTCCAGGAAATGATCGAGCAGCGTATTCATGGTGATGTCGTTCCCGCGAAGATGTTTTGCCCTGTCAATCACCTGCGCTTTCTCTCCGTGCATGCTCACGTACCAGGCCACATTGGAAGAATCTGTGTCGACTATAATTTTACTGATGCACGGTGAATGATACAACGTGTCGAACATGACCGTAAACAACGGACGTTTATTGAAGAGGCGAAGATTTTTTCCCTTAACCCGCTCCGACTCCTGCTTCACCGGGTAATATGCAATGATCTGTCTATTTTTCATCGGTAATCCGACTGGCTACTTTCTTCACATCAATATTAAGCGCACATTTGAAATGCACTTCGGGGCATTCCATGTATCCGTGTATTCCGCAGGGACGGCAATACAAGTCTTCTTCGATTTCCATCACCACGGAATCATCGGACAAAGGGCCGAAACCAAATTTAGGTACCGTTGAACAGAAAATTGCGGTGACTGGTGCATTCATGGCCGAAGCAAAATGCAAGGGCGCAGAATCGTTCACAAAATTCATTTTCGCCTGACGCATCAGAGAGGCCGATTGCAAAAAAGTCAGTTGGCCACACAGGTTTGCAGAATTATCGCGCGCCGAACGTTTCAGAATTTCATCGCACGTGGCGCGGTCCGACGGAGCGCCGAGCAGGTAAACGCGCATGGCTGTCGGAATCATTTTCAGCAGCTCCACCCATTTCTCCAACGGCCATTGCTTGGTAAACCACACCGAAGTTGGTGCGATGCAAATGTATTCTCCCTTGGTTTTGTGAAACGAAACCAGTTTCTCATCCGTTTCCGTCGGGTACAGTTTCGGAAGCTCTGCTTTGGTATCGGTGATGTGTTCGATCAGCTCCAGGTTTCTTCGCACTTCATGTTTTCCGTTTCCGATTTCGTGCGCCACTTTTTTGGTATACGACCACGAGAATGGATTTTTATCAAAACCGAATTTCTGTTTTGCGCCCGAAAATGCAGTAAGAAATCCCGAAGAACCAAAACGGTGCATGTTCACCACGAGGTCGTATTTCTTCCGGCGTATTTTCCACAACAGCGACCAAAGCTGCTGCGGCTTCCCGTCCTTCTTGTTGAAAATCAAAACTTCCCTTACGAACGGATGCCCCGCGAGTAAACCTTCATTTCCTTTCTTCAATAAAAAATCAATGGATGCTTCCGGGTAAAAACGATGCAGCTTTTCAAGCAAAGGTGTGGCGAGAACAACGTCGCCAGTGAAAGCAGTTTGTATGAGAAGGATGTTCTTCAATCAGAACAAAGATAATGTTCAGTACGCAGTATCCAGTACGCAGTGCGCAGTTACGCGTGAAAAGCCTAAGAAAAGGCCTGCAGGGTTAACATACAACCGGGAAAACGATCTTGTGAGCTGTGCACTGCGTACTGATCACTGCGTACTGCCTTCATTTCCACTGGTACGTGATCAACACCGTTTCCACCGGCAGAAAATCATCTTTCTTTTTCTGTTCATCGAAAAGGTACGTGGTGATCGACCGGACACTGATCCTTCCTGTCTTCTCATCATACTCGCGTACATCGCGCGAATAAGTGCGGTAATATTTGGGCTTTTTCTTCTCCTCGATCAATTCTTCGTAAACGATGCTGTCGGGCTGATGGTATTTTCCGTAATAATACCGCGCATGAATCACATCGGGCGAAGCAGTTGTTCCAAAATATTCATTCGAAATGCGTCCTGCAGTATCATACTCGTAACGCACAGTATACGTCACATAATTGCGATAGAAATAATTGGAATCGGCATCGTTGTAATCCGTGTAAGAAATTATTTTACCACTGTACGGATAAATCGTTTTTCGTTCCAGCTCCACCCAATTGGCCATGCCGGTAACTTTCAGTTTGTGCGATACCTGCAGGATCGAACGCGAATCAGTCAGGTACTTGTATTCCAAAGTATCTGTGCAGAGGATGACACCACTCGAACCGGCCAGAAAATTTCTCCGGATCAATTGTCCATTCGCATCGTATTCGTACGTGTATGATCCCTTCAGCGTACCGTAGTTTACGTTCGTGGCAACAATAACGCGGCCTTTTCCGTCATACATCCGCGTTCCGTTTACCACGAAAGCACTGTCCGGCGATTTGGAACTGTACCGCCAGCTGCCTAACCACCCGGAACGATTGTAACGGAACATTATTGAATCGTATTTCCAGCTGTTGCGTGGATCCACCCGCAGGACAAGCGCCACATTGGAGCCGGATATATAACGGATTGCCGTTTTTGTCAATGCAACAGTATCCTTCGGACGATGAACCGCATAATTAATCAGTCTGCCTTCTGCGTCCCAGGAGAAATTCTGGTCCTCAATACCAAAGACACCTTCTGTGGTTTTTGATTCGGTCTTCAGCTCAATGGTTTTGTGCAAAGAATTACTCTTCGGTTCTGCATTAAGAATATCCATGGATGCAGAATCCGGGAGGAATTTGTTAAACGGATATACCGGAGAAGGCAACATCTGATCGAACGTGGCGGCGTATTTAAAAAAAATGGAAGTGTCACTCTGCGCATGAACGCCGGAACCGATGAGCATAAACAGCGCACAGGCCATGTGGAATTTCAGAAGAGAGCGGTTCACTGATCGCATAGGAGCAATTAATAAAATTCGTGTTTAACGTACACTCTTCCGGCACCGGGAGCTTTCTCCAGCATCACCCGGGTTTCACCGGTTATGCGTTCCATCATCTGATGCACCTCAATAAATTCCACCAATGCATCGGTTTTGTCGAGCTGGTACGTGAGTGTTGTTTTGATATAGCAATTGGCGAAACGGGCCATCCGCTGATCATACGCTTCTTCTGTTTCCTCTTCGCCCATCTCAAGCTCAAACGGAGAAGTGAATTCGACACGTGCGGGCCTGCCCTGTGCATCGTATTGTACAACAGTTTCGCCCAGGAGCGTGCCATTCAGCAAAGTAATTTTACGTCGTACTTCTCTTCCGTCGGTGTCATACTCAAAAGCGATTGTACATGCTCCGTACATATCACGGATGTAATTAAATTTTTCTTCCGGAAAAAGTGTGTAAGAAAGATGGCGACCAGTTCCTTTCTCCGTCACCAGTTTATCCATTAACAAGCGTATAGATCCACCACCGATCGCCCAATGCTCCATCGTTTCCGTATTTCCCGATTGCGACCAGGCAAAACTGTCGATCATTTCCACAACATTCCCTGCTGAAACACAATTGACACGTACCAGTTTTTTCTCCATGTTGTACAGGTAAACGTACCTGTACATATCGATCTTTTTAGTCGCGATCTGTCCATCGGCATTGTACGTGTATGTTTCCTTTGAAATAAATGTTTTGCTCTGCGTTCCGTTTTTCCGGACAACAGAATTCCGTGTCATTTCAATCAGCTGATCAGCGGAATTGTACTTGAACGACATGCTATCGCCGTGAATGGACCATTTTCCCGGTTTGTTTTTTACCGGATCGCAGTTGAGCGTAACGTACGATTTCATTTTACCCGAAGGTGTATACGTCCAATTGCGAACTGCGCTATCGCCGGGTTCCATATAGACAACAGACGTAGACTCGACTTGTCCGGACCGCGTGTAGGATGTGTAATATTGATCTGGCATTGCACGTGCAGTGTCGCCGGGCACGTTGTAAAAAAAAGCCCGCCTGATCTTGTTCTTTTCGAACAAGCTATCTGCGGTTTCGAAATAAATATTTTCTTCGGGCAAATAATGATTCAACGGGAAAATGAGCTCATCCAGCGTCGCATGAGATTTCATGAGCGCATGCTGAAATTCCTCCTCGGTAGGTTCTTTCCACCCGGGAGGCGGTGGCAAGGTCTGCGCTTGTGCAATGAAGCAAAACAGCAGAACCGGAAATATCAGGTTACACCGCAACATCGTATTCGCGTAACGCATTATTCAATGAAGTTTTCAGATCGGTACTTGCTTTTCGCTGACCAATGATCAGTGCGCACGGCACACTGAAATCGCCGGCAGCAAATTTTTTCGAATAGCTTCCGGGAATCACAACGGAACGTGGAGGAACAAATCCTTTGTATTCAACCGGTTTTTCCCCGGTAACGTCAATGATCTTTGTTGAGCCGGTCAATACCACATTCGCGCCAAGCACCGCTTCTTTTCCAACGCGACAACCTTCCACCACAATGCAACGTGATCCGATAAACGCTCCGTCTTCGATAATCACAGGAGCCGCCTGCACCGGTTCCAGCACGCCACCGATTCCAACGCCACCGCTGAGGTGAACGTCTTTCCCGATCTGTGCGCAGGAGCCCACCGTAGCCCAGGTATCGACCATCGTTCCGGAATCCACGTACGCGCCGATGTTCACATAGCTTGGCATCATAATCACACCTTTGGCAAGAAACGCGCCATACCGTGCTACTGCATGCGGAACAACACGAACGCCAAGCTCGGCGTAATTGCTCTTCAGCGCCATCTTATCGTGAAACTCGAGTGGTCCCACGTGAATCGTTTCCATCTTGCGGATGGGAAAATACATGATGACGGCTTTTTTCACCCAGTCGTTTACTTTCCAATCCTCGCCGTCAGGCTCAGCTACGCGGATGCGTCCTTTGTCGAGACCTTCGATCACGTCTTCAATTACTTTTTTAACCTCAGGTTTCTGAAGCAGTGTGCGGTCATTCCAGGCCGATTCGATGATGTCTTGCATATACAGGAATATTGCACGAAAATAGTGCGCTTTGGGTAATATTCTCAGGTCAAACGCAGATTACGCCTGCCGGCAGCAAGGAATTTTCTTTTTATTTCCCTTTCTCTTCGTTCAAGGAACATGCGACTTCTCCGAAGTCGATTAAACAACGCGTTGATTATGATCCCGGAGGGGATCACATGTCCCTTGAACGAAGTGAAAGGGACGAGGAATCATTCCTTGCTGCCGGCAGGCGCAATCAACGTTAAAAGGAAACCAATTATCTTGTGATCAAATGGCGCGAATCCTTGCAATCGATTACGGAACCAAACGCTGCGGAATCGCAGTAACCGATCCCCTGCAAATGATCGCCACAGGATTAACGACAGTGCACAGCAAAGACATCATCGACTGGCTGAAAAAGTACATGGAAAAAGAATCCGTGGAAACGATTGTGGTGGGTGACCCGAAAAACCTGAGAGGTGAAAAAACGGATGCAAGCGAACATGCCGATGGATTTGTGACTTCGCTGAAACGGAATTTCCCGGGAATGAAAATCGCCCGGGTCGATGAACGCTTCACGTCTAAAATGGCCACGAAAGCCATCCTGGATTCGGGCATGAAGAAAAAAGACCGGCAGGATAAGGCCCTGGTTGATGAAGTTTCGGCGACGATTATGTTGCAGTCATACCTTGAACAGAAACATTAATCACACGTTATCAAAAAATAACCGCGGAGATTCTGAGGCGCCGAGAATTGCTGCTCGTGAGTGAGCAATGACCGCAGAGTTGCGGCTCAGCGGCCAGTGCCAGTTCCATTTAAGGCTTAAACTCTGCGCCTCCGCGCCTCGTATGCGGTGAAATTTCCATCAGTCATTGTCCTTGGTCGATGAAGTTTCAGCCGTAATCATCCTGCAATCGTACATGGAGTTGAACTAGTTAAAAGTTTCTGGTTTCTGGTTCGTCAAACCTGAAACCAGAAACCAAAAAAACGACTAATTTCGCGCCATGATTCTTCCTATCGTGGCCTTTGGCGACCCTGTTCTGAAGAAAGTGGCAGTTGAAATAGACGCTAACTATCCCGGGCTAAGCAAACTCATTGCAGATATGTTTGATACGATGTACAATGCAAAAGGAGTTGGACTGGCTGCGCCACAGGTGGGCAAATCCATCCGCCTTTTTATTGTAGATGCAACCCCGTTCAGCGTTGATCCTGACAATGACGAAGAAGCAGCCCTCGAAGGTTTTAAGCGGATTTTTATCAACGCAAAAATCACTGACGAAAAAGGAAAAGAATGGGCGTTTAACGAAGGCTGCCTGAGCATTCCGAAGATCCGCGAAGACATTATGCGCAAACCGGAACTGAAGATTACCTATCTCAATGAAGATTTCAAACCGATGACGGAATCATTCAAAGGGCTGGCGGCAAGAATCATTCAGCACGAGTACGACCACATCGAAGGGAAATTGTTTACCGACCGGATCAATCCCATCCGAAAAAGATTGCTTCAGCGGAAGCTTAACGACATCAGCAAAGGACGCGTTGAAGTGGATTACAAAATGAAATTTCCTTCCAAATAGATACCGATCTAAAAATATATCCATGAACAAATTTTTGATTTTAGTAACCGTGCTTACAGCTTCCGTATTTTATTCCTGCGGAAACGGTGGCGACGCACCCAAGAATGACAGCCTCGCCCAGGTGGAAGCAGCGAAAAAATTGTATCTCGATAAGATCATCGAAGCGGAAAACCAGATGCGCGCCAGCAAAACATTCGATTCCAAACTGGCCCTCGATGCGCTCCGTGCTTACAATGACTTTTGCGTGAAATACCCGAATGATTCGCTCACGCCGGAGTATCTTTTCAAAGCATCGGACATTGCACAGGGAACAGGCAACTACCAGCAGGCTGCGGTGTATCTCGAAACCATTCTTGAAAATCACCTGAACTACCCGAAATACCCGGATGCGTGTTTTGCTGCTGCTTATGTTTACGATTCACACCTGGAAAATGTAAACAACGGAGCAGACCGCGCGCGTGAGTTGTATGATTTCATCATCAAGACCTATCCTACTTCATCGTATGCCGAGCAGTCCAAAGTATTGAAGGAATACATTGGTAAACCGGACAGCGTGCTTTACAATGATATCCGCAAGAAGGCAGATGCCAGCGAGAAAAAGCCGGCCACTGAAAAATATCCCGTGCAGGGAGATGTGAAGCCTACCATGGGCAACGCGAAAGGGAAGTAGCCAGTGCGCAGTAAGTGCATTGTGTATTCATGATGCGAAACAATCCGAGGAAAAACTACCCGTGTACACTGCGCACTGATTACTGCGCACTGCGTACTGATTTGACCTAGTCTTCGTTCAGATTTTTCTCCAAAAACTCCTTCAGCTCTTCCGCCGATAAATTCGTCTGCATCACGCCTTCTTTCGCCACCGCAATTTCACCGGTTTGCTCGGAAACGATAATCGCGAGACAATCTGCGTTTTCAGTAACACCTACGGCCGCACGGTGACGCATACCCAGGTGCGCCGGGAAATCTGTGTTTTCGGTGACCGGAAGTACGCAACGCGCAGCGCGGATGGTGTTGTTGGTGATGATCACCGCGCCATCATGCAAAGGACTGTTTTTGTAAAAAATACTTTCCAGCATACGCACCGAAACTTTGGCATCGATCGGGTCGCCGGTATTGGAGTAAAATTTCAGGTCGTTGTTGCGGGTGATAACGATGATCGCGCCGGTTTTGTTGTCGGCCATGTTCTTGCAGGAACGCACCACAGCGGGAATATCCAGTTTGGTGTGTTTGCTTTCATTGCCCCAGCTGAACAGCGCTTTGGTAAAACGCGGACCGCCGATCACTTTATAGCTTCCCACGAAGAGAAAAAACCGGCGAAGTTCCTGCTGGAATACAATGAGCAAGGCGATTACGCCTACGTCAATGAATTTTTCGAGAATGCTGGGCAAAAGGTCCATCTGCATGAAACGGACCAGGCGGTAGAACAGGTAAACAAATGCCACCCCGATGAAAATGTTCAGCGCTGCCGTTCCTTTCACCAGGCGGTAAAGCTGGTACATGAGAATAGCGACGAGAATAATGTCCATCGCATCCTGCCAGCGGAACGTAATGAACAGGGCTATGAAAGGCGGGTTGAGCATTCACGTCAAAAATACGTAATCAGAGGGGAGGTCGCAAAGGAATTTCATCAGCGCCAGAATAACGAGACAAACGACCAGACAGTGTGGATGCAGGTTGCGTCCGCTTTTCCGTTTCATGCAGATGGACTTTTTCTCGTTAACCTGAAATTGATCATTGTCATACAGTACGCATTACAATGTGATCACTGACTCGTGCCCCGCTTTCGATAAGCCGCTGATAGCAACTCTGCTTATAATCTGTCGGTATGCACCGTTCCAAAGATCAATACGTTTTTGCAGAGATTCAATTGTCGCTTGCTCCGCTTCTTTCCAGAACTGTTCGTCTGTTCCGCACAGGTTTGCCGTCATTTGCAATGCCAGGTGACTATGATGGTCGCCGTCAACCTCTATATGCCTTTCCAGATAATATTTGAAGATGGAAATACTGTCTGGGAAGGTCTTGTGTATGTCATTCACCATTGAAACAAACATTCCCGGAATCAGGTCTTCACGGCCAAAGGTGAAGATTGCGGATTGCAAATAGTCTTTATTGCTTCCAATAATTTTGAATGTAAAATCAACAAAGTCACGGGCTTCCTTTGGCGTGTTTGAAGCGGTAAACGCTGCATTAAAATCTTTGGTAGTTTGTAGCGTTGTTATGAATTTTTCAATCTGCGAAGTGTCCGTCCCGCATTGGCGCATTGCGTCGAGATACAGTTCAAAGTGGCTTTTCCTGTTGCCGAAGCTGTCAACGTCTGATTCTTCACCGACAACAATTTCATTAATAAGCTGCCTGGTGTCTGCCGAGCCTTTTGGAAACCACGGAATGGAAGTACAGGTCAGGTTATTTTGGAGCGATTTCAACAAGGACATGAAGTCCCAAACCGCAAAAACATGATACTGCATAAAGACTTTCAAGTCGTCAATATCCTTTATCGCTGAATAGACTTTATGACTAATGATCTGCTCCCTTAAAGGCCCGGTTGCCTTTTTTATTTTCTCCAAATGTTCGTTCATGTCTTTGTGTTCTTACAATTAAGATATGTGGGGTCGCCACTCCTTTTATTAATACAATAAAGCAGGCCAAGAAGGAGAAAGCATAGCTTCTGACCAGAACTCAGTATGTGTCGAATCAGATTCAAGGAATGCAGTTGAACAGAATTATGAGTTTGAGTGATTTTACTAAAACTACCAGCAATTTTCTAACGCAACAAATATATTTGACTTTCAAGCTGGGTAAACGAAAGGATTTATACGTTCTTTTTTCATTGACAGATTCAAATATTTTTCACTCTTAGTTGAACGAAGTGTCTTTGGAAGTAAAATGCCCCTTAGCGGTTTCAGATAAGTATCGAAGTGTATGTACAATCGTATGTACAGAAAAACAGGTAGTGTCTCAGTTTGGATATTAAGGGTTTATGAAAACCGCTTAAGCGGTTAAACGTATATGGGCAACGGAATCAGCAATCTAGCTCAACGGTTTTAACCGTTTCCATTCCACAAATATTAACTGGCACTTCAAAACTGATACACTACCGAAAAACAGGGCTGATTTATTGTTTATAAGCTGCTGTATTACAATAAAATACAAACTTAGTTCTATTGGCCTCGTTGATCCCTCCGGGATCAGAATCAATGCTTTGATTTGATCGATTTCGGAGAAGTCGCATGTCCCTTGAACGAAGTGAAAGGAAAAAAAATAAAAAAATCCTTGCTGCCGCAGGCGCATCAGCATATTAAGAATTAGCACATCAGCACATCATCTGCACATTTCGTAAATGCGTATACACTCCACCGCCTCCTTCACATCATGCACGCGCAATATATTCGCCCCGCGTTCCAGCGCAACCATGTGCAAGGCCGTAGTTCCGTTCAGCGCGTCGTCTTTACGCACATCCAGCAAGCGGGTGATCATCGACTTTCGTGAAACGCCTACCAAGAGTGGTTTTCCGAATGCGGCAAACTCCGGAAGGTTCTTCATGAGCGCGTAATTGTGATGCACATCTTTTCCGAAACCAAAACCGGGATCGAGAATCACATCCTGCACTCCTGCCCTGCTCAAAGCAGCCAGTTTTTGCGTGAAATAATTTCTGACTTCATCAACCACATTGTCGTATTGCGGATTTTCCTGCATATTCCCGGGCGTGCCTTTGATGTGCATGCACACGTAGGGCACATTCAGCCGTGCCACATGCGCAAACATCTCCGGGTCCATTGTTCCGCCGGAAATATCGTTCACGATATTCGCACCGCATTCGACCGCACGTTTCGCAATTTCACCACGCCAGGTGTCGACAGAAACCGGAACAGAAGGAAAAACGCCGCGTACTTCTTCAAGGATCGGGCGCAGCCGGCTCCACTCTTCTTCTGCCGTGGGCTGTTCTGCACCCGGACGTGTAGAAGCTCCGCCAATGTCGATGATGGCTGCACCCTGCTCCACCATTTGTTCGGCGTGTATGATGGCCGATTCAATGTTCGTGTATTTTCCTCCGTCGTAAAATGAATCAGGAGTAACATTCAGAATACCCATCACCACCGGCCGCGACAAGTCGAGTTCCAGGTAACCGCACTGCAGGGTAAAGTCCGTATCTTGTGCCATCCACAATTTCAGTATGAGTAGAACATCCGTTGAATACGACGCAAGTATAGCCATCTGCAGGGATATCTTCGCCAAAAAACTAAGCGATTACGGAACCTCGTGGCGGTTGTTTCGCATCTCCAGCATCACCGACCAGGTGTTCATCAAAGCGCAACGAATCCGCACGCTGGAAACCAAAGGCACGAGTAAAGTTGGCGACGACATCCGCGGCGAATATTTAGGCATTGTTAATTATTCGATCATCGCTTTGATCCAGATCGAATTGAATGACCGCGACGATACCCGTACAGAACTTCCCGTTGCCGAAACTCAGAAGCTGTACGATAAATATGCGCATGACGCTAAGCAGTTGATGGAAAACAAAAACCACGACTACGGTGAAGCATGGAGAGATATGCGCGTGAGCAGTCTCACCGATATGATTTTGGTCAAATTATTGCGGATCAAACAAATTGAAGACAACGAAGGGCAAACGGTGGCTTCAGAGGGTATCGATGCCAATTATTTCGATATCATCAATTACGCTATATTTGCTCTAATACGCACTTCTGGCCAATAAGCTTATGAATTTCCTGAAAAGCAGACTTTTCCGCCTGATCGCATCACTGGGGCTGGCCGCATTATTTTACTTCCTCTGTCCACCTTGTTTTAACAAGATGTACCTGCTGGTTGTACTGATTTTGCTGGTACTGATCATCAATCTCGACAAGTACATTGTTAAAGCCCGTTTTTTAACACATCTCACGCGGATCGCGGTTGGAGGGTTATTCATTTTCTCCGGGTTCATCAAAGCCAATGACCCTGCCGGGTTCAGTTACAAGCTGGAGGAATATTTCCAGGTTTTCGGACAGGGATTCAGCTGCGACATGAAAGTAGCAGGCCCGGTTTCCTCCGCAATACCTTGCGAACAGGAAGCATTGGACCGTGCGGCCAGTGAAAAAAAGCAGAAAGAACTGGATGCGAAAATTGCGGCCGATCCTAACTATGTAGAGCCGCAAATTATACAGGAACCAAGCAGTTTAAAACCGCTTTGGGATTTCTTCGCACATCACTCGCTGGCATTGGCCATCATCATTTGCGGAGTGGAAATCCTGCTCGGAATTTTCCTGCTGATTGGTTGGCAGGCGCGATTATCGCTCTGGCTCTTCCTGGCCATGATCGTATTCTTCAGCTTCCTTACGTTCTACAGCGCCTGCTGCAACAAAGTAGCCAGCTGCGGATGTTTCGGAGATGCTATTCCGCTCACACCGTGGGAATCGTTCTGGAAAGATTTGATCCTGCTTGTGCTCATCGCTCTGCTTTTCTCCGGGAAAGAAAACATCACACCGATTTCATCGAACCGGATTCTGATGGCTGGATTGATCGGCATCGGAACGTTTGCTTCGTTTGCTTTCCCAATATACACCTACCGTCATTTGCCGATCATTGACTTCCGTCCGTACGCCATTGGCACCAACATGCTGGAGGCCATTCACGGCAAGGACCCGGCCACCAGCGGATGCGTGAATGATTCTACTGTTTTCACGTACTACTACAAGCAGGATGGAACGAATAAAATGATGCATTTTATTTCCATGGATTCGTTCCCGGATTCCACCTGGCAATATTACTGCCGCCAGGAAAGTAAGATCCGCAAAGGAAATTGTTCCGCGACCATCATGGATTTCAACATGAGCGACCCGATTACCGGCGAAGCCATGAACGATTCTATTTTGCACATGAAAGGCATCGTGTTCTTCCTGGTCATGTACGACATGGACCTTGCCGAACGCGAAGTGATGGGACAGGTAAACCTGTTCTATGATGCCGCTGCGAAATCCAATGTTCCTTTCTACGGACTTACCAATGTTGCAGAGGATAAAATCTCAACGTTCCGCACAGAGACCGGCGCGAAGTATCCATTCATGACCGTGGATCCAACGGCTTTGAAAACAATCATCCGTTCCAACCCGGGACTCGTGATGTTAAAAGACGGTGTTGTAACGGGCATGTGGCACGCCAACGATTTCCCGGTATTCAGCGAAGTAACCCAACAATACGGCAGCAAGTAAGTGGGAAAATTTATCGTCAAGCGAATTTTCTACGGATTCCTCGTATTGCTCGGGGTGATTACCGTGGTATTCCTGCTTTTCAATGTGCTTCCGGGCGACCCTATCCGGATGCGCATGGGTCAGCGTACCGACCAGAAATCGATTGACGCCATCAAGGAAGATCTGAACCTCGATCTTCCATTGCACAAACAATACTTCATGTTCCTGAACGATCTTTCGTTCATTTCCATCCACGATGTGGAACACCCGGAGAACCGTTTTTATCTCGCTGAGAAGAAATACGGAACACCCACGCAGCTCGTGAACTTCGGCAACGGAAAAAGTATTGTGATGAAAGCCCCTTACCTGCGGCGATCGTACATCAATCAACGACCCGTATGGGATATCATCAGCAGTACATTACCCGAAACCGTTGTCCTCGCCATTACATCGATCATCTTTGCATCGATCATTGGAATTTTCTTCGGCATATTGACCGCGCTCTATAAAAACTCGTGGTTCGACAAGGCCGTCAGTGTGTTTTCCACTTTGGGAATGGCGGCGCCTTCGTTCTTCACGGCGCTTGTTATCGCCTGGCTCTTTGGTTTTCTCTGGCGCGATTATACCGGCCTGAAAAACATCGGCAGCCTGTACACGATGGACGTGTATACCGGCGAATCGTATCTCGATCTCAAGAATTTAATACTCCCGGCGTTCACGCTCGGTATACGTCCTTTAGCGTTGATCATTCAGCTCACGCGCAGTTCCATGCTTGAAGTACTTTCGTTCGACTACGTGCGCACCGCGCGCGCCAAAGGCCTGAGCGGGTTCAAAGTCATTGTGAAACATGCTTTGAAAAATGCCCTTAACCCGGTGATCACCGCCATCTCCGGATGGTTCGCAGGTTTGATGGCCGGCGCAGCGTTTGTGGAAGCCGTGTTCGACTGGAAAGGAATCGGTAACGCCGTTGTTGACGCCTTGTTCAATTACGATCTTCCGGTTGTGATGGGCAGTACGCTTGTATTTTCCACGTGTTTCGTTGTGATCAACATCATTGTGGATGTTGTGTACGCGGTACTTGATCCGCGCGTCAGATTGCAGTAATTCTTCTGAATTTGTGATGAAATTTTATGTATTTTTCCACGATTTGATAAGGCCAAGGTGTGTTCGCTTCAGGATCACTTGTAAGAAGACAGAGAATTTCATATCTTTGCAATGCGTCTGGTACGAGTCGCTAAGCGTCTCAATACGGGATAATTCCCTAAAACCAGTCGCTTTTTTATTTTAGATATGCTGCTCTGTTACATTGACGAATCCGGCACACCTCAGCTACCTGGAAATACATCACATTACGTTTTAGCGGGTCTATCAATTCCGATTGAACGGTGGAAAGATTGTGAGCGGGAAGTCCAGAAAATCAAGGACAAATACAAATTAACTCATGCCGAAATTCATACGGGATGGTTGATTTGGCCGTTACTCGAACAAAATAAAATTGTTGATTTTGAAAAGTTAGACTACGCTGCAAGAAAGTACGAAGTTGAGAAATACAGAAATGCCGAACTGCTTCGACTTCAATCTCCAAAAACCGTTAGTCTCTATCATAAAACCAAAAAGAACTACCGGTTGACCTATGATTACATTCATCTTACCTACGACCAGAGAAAGTCATTTGTAAAAGAAATTGCAACCCTAATTGGTGGATGGTCGTTTTGTCGATTATTTGCGGAGTGCGTGGACAAACTTCACTTCAATCCAGCTGCAACTAAACTTACCGTAGATGAACAGGCATTTGAACAAATTGTTTCAAGATTTCAACAGTATTTGAAGATTTACTCATTGTCCTCAAAGCAAAAACAGTATGGTCTTTTAATACATGACAATAATGAAGCTGTAAGCAAAAAGCACACGACAATGATGAAAAATTTTCATCAGGTCGGCACTTTTTGGACTTCCATTGAGAACATTATTGAAACACCATTATTTGTTGATTCTCACCTGACGAGTATGGTTCAATTGGCTGATGTGTGTGGTTATGCGATCAGAAGGTATTTAGAGAAAAAAGAAGATTATCTCTTTAACGAAATTTACAAAGTTGCAGACAAAAAAAGTTCCGGGAAAGTGGTCGGTGTAAGACACTTTACGGCAAATCATTGTTCTTGCAAAATTTGCGAGGGACACAGATAATTTCTCAAAAATCGTCTTATGCGGAGAAAAATCATTGCCGGAAACTGGAAGATGAACAAGACTGCAACGGAAGCTTCGGCCCTTGCGCAGGAACTTGCGGTGCAGGTGCGCATGGCTCCCGACAGCCGTGTTGAAACCATTATCGCCCCGGCCTTTCCTTTCCTCCTGCAATGCGCACGCAACGTGAACGGTGTTCCCGGACTGCATGTGGCCGCACAGAATTGCCATTGGGAAAATGAAGGCGCTTTCACCGGCGAAGTTTCATTGCCCATGATCGCATCCACGGGTGCTACGCACGTAATCGTTGGACATTCGGAACGCAGAACATTGTTCGGTGAAACCAACGCCATTCTCCAGGCAAAACTTTCTGCCGTACTCGCACATGGACTCACACCCATATTCTGCGTAGGCGAAACACTCGAAGAGCGCAACAATCACCAACAGGCTGTTGTGATTGCCGATCAGATGGAAAACACCGTGTGCAAACTCAGCAATAAGCTTCTTGAAAGGATTATCATCGCATACGAACCCGTGTGGGCCATTGGCACCGGGCTTACCGCCACACCCGAACAGGCACAGGAAATGCATGCGGTGATCCGCAATATGATTGCCAATAAATACGGTCACGCTGCAGCGGAGCAGGTGCCTATCCTTTACGGAGGCAGTTGCAACCCTTCGAACGCGAAGAGCTTATTCACCTGCCCTGACGTCGACGGCGGACTGATTGGCGGGGCTTCTTTGAAGTCGAATGATTTTATTGCGATCCGGAATATTATGATTGAGAGCTTGTGACCGTCATACTTCGGCTCCGCCCAGTATGACAAACGGTTTCAAACAAGCGCTGGGTCGAAGGACGTTGTCACACTGGGCGTAGTCGAAGTGTGGCACGAGTTATGTATTAACCCAATAAATTAGTTTATGAAAAGGCTCATTTTGCTCGCTGTTCTCGCAACAACGGCATTTTCCGCTGAAGCACAGCTTAACCAGGCGTGTTATACCGATACATCGCTGGTAGACGAACTTATTTACCGCAGAGACACCGTATGGGTAATAAAGCCGGCATACCAGAAAGGTGACTGGAACCTGTATTACGATTTCGCCCTAACGAAAATCAGGTCGGAATACCACTACACGGACAAGAGCGTGAAAACCGGAACCTGGAAGGAATATTACAAGAGTGGCAAAGTGCGTTCGGAATGGGATTATAACACACCGCTGGTGCCACTTTATCCTCCGGGAAAAGAATGGTATGAAGACGGCAAGCTAAAAATTGAACGTTCACAAACGGCAGATACGCTTATTGAAATGAAGTATTTTCCGAACGGAAAATTGAGCGCGCTGAAAAAGTGGGACAAGAACGGTATGTGGACCCTACACAAAGAATGGTGCGACCAGGGCCAGTTGATGCTGGACTACAATCCTACCGCATCCTCTCCGCAACCTGTGAAAAAATACCATTGCAACGGGGAACTGCGCTCGGAGTACAACTGGTATGCGTTTGGTTATACAGGGGTGTACAAGGAATATCATTCGAACGGTAAAATTGCCGTACAGGGACAATACACTGAAAAGCCGGTAGACCAACCGGTATTCATGGCTCGCAAGACGGGTGAATGGATCTACTACGATGACAAAGGAAAAGTGACGAAGAAAGAGAAGTGGAATAACGGAAAGCTGGTTAGTACTGAAAAGTAGTTTAGAGTTTCGGGGTAAATAGTTCAGAGTTTACGTTTTCAAAAGATATGAGCGGTGGGAAATCCTGCCGCTTTTTTTGTGCTAATGCATTGCCCCTCGATTGTCTGGTAATTGTCCCTCAGTTTAAAATCATGTACTGAATGTCGCCGGAATGAAAAACGGTTGAAACCGTTTAGCAAACCTGCTGCATTCATTGCCGGGGGCTTAAGCCCCCGGCAATGAATGCAGCAGGTTATACAACCGCTTCAGCGGTTTTCCTCGACTCTTCGCAAGCAAACTGAGTCACCACCGGTCATTGAAGATGATTTGAATATTGCAGAGAAAGAAGTAATTTTCAGTAGAGAATGAACTATGACCGAATATTTATCCTACACCTTTCAGGACAGTGAAGATTTCGTCAGCACCTTCGATGAACTTCCTTTGTGGAGCGCGTCGTTCGGGTTATTGCTGCTCAAACACCTGGAGTTAAAACCCAACCTGAAAGTGATCGACATCGGTTGCGGTGCAGGTTTTCCGCTTTTCGAACTTGCTGAACGGCTGGGAAGTTCTTGTACGGTTTACGGCATTGACCCGTGGACGAATGCCACGCAAAGAGCAAAGCAGAAAATAAAAAGCTACGGACTTTCGAACGTTGAAATCATCGAAAGCTCTGCGGAAACTATTCCGTTCGAAGACAATTCCATTGACCTCGTTGTCTCCAATTTGGGAATCAACAACTTCGAAAATCCACCGGTTGTTTTCAAAGCATGCCACCGCGTTTTGAAACCGGGTGGCAAACTCGCCTTGACAACGAACCTCAATGGTCACTGGAAAGAATTTTACGCCATTTTTTATTCAACGCTGAAGGAACTGAACAAAGTAAATTTCCTTCCGGCGTTGCAGCACGATGAAACTCGCCGCGGAACCGTTGAAAGCACGTCAAAATTATTTACGGAGAATGGATTCAAAGTCGCGCGGCACTATGAAGAAAGTTTCTCCATGCGTTTTTTGGATGGAAGCGCTTTCCTGAACCATCATTTTGTCAAACTGGGATGGTTAACTGCCTGGATGAAAATTTTTCCGAAGGAAGAACTGAATGAAATTTTCGCAGCACGTGAAAAGAATTTAAATGCCTGGGCAGAAAAAAACAACGGACTTACGCTGACTGTTCCCATGGCTTATGTAGAAGGAATTAAAATCTGATCACATCATGAAAAACTTCTTCTGTTTCACGCTGATTGCCCTCGCTCTTGTTTCATGCGGCACGTCCGAAGGATCACACCAGGATGCAGGAACGGATTCAATCAATCCGGTTGCATTGTTCACGTTATCCGATGCGGAGAAAATTCTTGGACAACCTGCGGCTTTAACCGACAGTGGATGGACCCGCGACGGAAATATTTCGACGTATCGCAGCACGTACACGGGAAACAACAAAGATCAAAACGGAAAGCTCAGTGTGCTATACTGTCTCTTTGAGCAACACGTCAGCGATTCGTCGGCGAAACAAACGTACGCTGCAATCCTGAAAGCCAACGCGGATCATGAAGGCATTGAAGAACGTGGTGATCTCGGAGATGAAGCATATTTTCACAGCGACAAAGAAAACTTTTGTTTTATTTTTATCCGCAAAGGCAACCGATTGATACGGATGAAAGTGAATAAGCTCACCGATATCACCTCGCTCGATGAATTCAACCGTGTTGCCGAAAAAATTGTCTCCCAGATCTGAACGGCAAGACTTCCGCACAACGCGTATGATTTCATAAACACAAGACGATGACATTACCCACCTGGCTTGCATACACCATTTTCATTGTTCTGTCGCTGGCAGTCTCTGTCTCCCTATCGGTGTTTGCTGCGCGAAAAATGAAACACGTGGATGCCGAACGTGTGGGCTTTGGCCTCAAAGTGCTCGCCTTCTCCTGTGTTTTTTCCGGGATAATCCTGGGGTGGTTCTGCTGGTCAAAATTTACCACCACAGTGATCGAGATCAGCCCGATCGATGAAGGTGCGTGTACCGTAGTTGGTTCAGGCGATTATGTATCCAGCGACGGACAAATCGTTCCTGTCGATTACAGCGAACAAGATGTATACGTGATCAACATTGGAAACGACACATTGATCCGGGAATGCATAGGCTATGGACTCGTGTTCAACACTGGAGAAAACAAGGAACTGATCGCACCGCATTCGTTCATGATCTGTAAACACCCTCCTGATTATTATCCCTGGGAGCAAACTCCCGATCAGATCAGCGTCCCTAAGGGCGGTATACGGGCAGGATCGCGTTACTGGTTCCATTACCCGTGGGCGTCAGATCCCATCTTCCGGGAGTAGTTGATTGTTTTGCCGCCCGGGGCGCGATTGAAAAATTGTTTACTAACTTCAATCATCAATTGAACCTATGGAAGAATTTATCCTCGAAAGCGACATTCACGTGATGTGCTTCACCGCAACATCTTTTCCGGAGGGAATACTGGCTGCACATCAACAGCTGCACGCCCTTGTTCCTTTCTCTGCACAGCGGCGTTACTTCGGCATTTCGCACCCGATTGAAAACGGAAAGATCGTTTACAAAGCGGCTGCAGAAGAAACGTCCGCGGACGAAGCCAAGACATTGAACCTGGAAGCATTTACAATCCGTTCCGGAAAATACATCAGCCTGGTGATTGCAGATTACATGACCAATCCGGCACATATAAGCGAAGCCTTTCAGCAACTGCTGGCACATCCGGGCATAGATCCGAACGGGTATTGTCTCGAATGGTATTTGAATGAGAAGGATGTGCGTTGCATGGTGGGTTTAAAATTTGATTAAATTAAATCTAAAAAATGCAATCCGGTTCAAACTTAAATATTGAAATGAGTGATTCGTCTCCTGTTACTTTTGCTGATTTTACCAATCATGAACTAAAAAATCACTTAGCCAGTTCGGAAACTCTAAAAGAACAAATTACATTCTTCATTACCTTTTTTGACATTCAACAAGGGCTCTTTCGAAATCATTTTACGGGAATGCTCGATTTATATTACACTGTACAGCAACATGAAAGAGTTGCCCTCCAAGCGTATGTCAAAATAATTCACTTAGCATATAATACCCACAATTTGATTGTCAACGGAAATTATGGAACGGCGAATATTCTTCTAAGACAAATCTTTGAATTTCTGCTCATAGGTAAATACATTATGACAACGTCCGATCAAAGCATTGCAAATAAATGGCTTGATGGCAGTCAATTGGATGTGTACGATAAAATTATTAAACGACTCAAATCACCTAACAAAAAAACTTTTCACGACTTTTGGATTGTACTATGCAAATTAAATCATGCAACAACCCATTCTCATCAAATTGGTCTCACATTCAAACTAAATAAAATTCAAATTCTCGGGAGCTATTCTATCCTTCTTTTACTCCTTAAATGCAATTATCACTTGCTGAACTCTCATTTTATAAATAGGAAACTAAAATATTACTCAGATCATTTATGTGGCTGCTCGAACGAAAATAGCAAGCTTAGAATTGGGGCAAGAACTGTTAAAAAAAGCATATCAGGTAGACTTTCGCCAGATGGGCGGTCTTTAATCAAACACTATGAATCACGGTGGGTATTCTGATGATAGTACGGGTGTCAAGATCCTAAAACCTGAAAGCAAAAAACAATTTAGTTCAAATCATCGCGTAATTGAAAGCTACAGAAGAAGTGTATCACATTTATTTCGAAAAAGACCTGGAAGCCGTTGTGATGGAATGGAACGGCTATTCCACGAGCGTACAATTTCGTGAAGGAACAGAATTGATGCTCAGGACACTCGTTGAAAATAAATGTGCGAAGGTGCTGGCCGACATCCGTAACATGACACTCATTGGTATGGAGGATCAACACTGGCTCGAAACGGATTTTCTTCCGCGTGCCATTGCTTCGGGATTCCGCGCTATTGCAATCATTACACCGGTTGCTTATTTCAATAAAGTAGCCGTGGAAACTATTTCCTACAAGGTCGACAAAGCCAAGCTGGTGATCAGTTATTTCGATAACCGGAAAAGTGCGGAAGAATGGATCGGGGATTTTGGTTCCTGAGAATCACGGTACTATTCTGCGATTTTCGTCAGCTAATCCGAACAACATTTTTCGCCTGCAGACCTTTCGGGCCTTCTACGACCTCAAAACTCACGCGATCTCCTTCCTGCAATACAACTCCATCCACGATGACCGCATGCGATACAAACACATCCGGACCCCGTTCCCTGACAATGAATCCGTAACCTTTCGCAGCGTTATACCATTTGACTGTGCCTTGTTCCATGAGGATTGTGTTTTAGGAGGATGAAAGATAATGTGATTGGGCGTTCCTGCAAAATTTTAGCCAGCCTAAAACGGCATTAAGCATTTACAAACGTTTAATACCGACTTGAGTGAAAAGTCTTACTTACACTTGCATCGTTAAGCCAGAAACGTTGAAAATAAATATTTTTAGAGTTTCACTTTAGGGCAACTTTATTTGTATATTTGTAATATGAAAGCACATGTCAAAATTCAGAACCGTTGTAGACTACAAAACCTATTTTAAAGAATTCATCAGCCAACAAAAACAAAAAGTCAAGAATAAAATTTACTGGACCCTGGCCTTAATTGAAGACGTAAGACAGGTACCGGAAACATATTTAAAGCATATCGAAGGAACAGAAGGACTATATGAGATACGCGTCCAATCAGGAAGCGATATTTTCAGAATTTTCTGCTTCTTTTACGAAGGTAATCTGGTTATTCTGGCCAATGGATTTAACAAGAAGACTCAGAAGACACCACCGCAGGAAATTGCTAAGGCATTAAAAATCAAGGAGGAATATTATGAAGAAAACAAGTAATTCAAAAACCCTCGCACAGCTACTCGACGAAGAGTACGGTAAAAAGGGTACGCGCAAACGCGATAAATTCGAAAAAGGTTATGAGAATTTTAAACTCGGAGCAATGGTACAGGAAGCCCGAATGAAAAAAGGCATGACCCAGGAAGAACTTGCGGAGAAATGCGGCACAACGAAATCCTATATTTCGAAAATTGAAAATGACATTAAGGAAGTACGGATCTCAACATTGCAGAAAATTGTGGAGCTTGGATTGGGAGGGCATTTGCACCTGTCAATTAAGTTGTAGTCTTGGTCCGAAGCCGATAACAAGGCTCGCTTCCGAACTCCTTCACATCTCCGCTATCCCCACCAACACCTTCTCCAACTTCTTCTTCATCTCCGTAGGCGTGCACGTGTAATTATTCGCCAGCAGTGAAAAACAAACCATCCTCCCGCTCCTCGTTTTCACGTACCCTGCATACCCGCGTGCGCGATTGATGTAACCCGTTTTCGCGCGCATGTTGTTCTCCGCACAGGTGCCTTTACACAACGAGCTCATCGAACCTTCTTTTCCCGCAACCGGTAACGACGCATCGAATTCTGTATACCACGGCATCCTGCTGATCTTGTACAAAATCATCGCCTGCTGCTGCGTGGTTACAAGATTGCTCCGCGACAAACCGCTTCCGTCCATCACGTACATGCCGCTGATGTCGACGCCCTGGTTTTTCCAGTAATCGCGGACCACTACGGTGCCATCATCCGTTGTGCCATCTGCACCTTTCAATGCACCGAGCGTGCGCAGCAATTGCTCCGCGTATACGTTGTCGCTTTTCTTGTTCGTGACCTCAATGATCTTCGACAAGGCTGGCGACGAAAACGTAGTTAATGTTCTTCGCAAAAACGGTTTCGCATTGCGCTGATCATTTCTTCCCCACGAACGCGGTGCACCGCCCACGATGATTCCCTGCGCAATGAGGCCGTTGAATAGATCTTCCGCGCAGGTCAGTGCCGGATCAGGGTTGGATGCGTCTACTTCGTAATTTCTTTTGCCGGCGGGAATACTTCCATACACCGCGAACGAATTTCCGTTGGGCGCACCATACACGTACGCTTCATCTTTTTTTCCATCGGCAGTTACGAACGTGGTATACTTCACTCCTTTCGGTTGCGGAACAACTTTTTCCAATCGCCCGGAATCGCCTTTCATGGAATTGAAAAACAGCGTGACTTTATTGTCTTTGTAATCCAGTCCCGATGTTCCTGCACCGTAATACTGCCCGATATCGCCCCAGGTCCAGCCATCGGGCAATGGATTATCGCTGAAGAAAGTATGATCGCCGTAAATATTTCCTTCAATGATCTTGATCCCCATTTTCTTCAGGCGTTTCGGTAAACCGGAAAAACCGTTCACCGTGTCCTGCGCAAAATGACCGGAACCTAAAGTCGGATCGCCCGTTCCGCGCACGTACACATTGCCACGGATAATTCCTGTGATACTGTCGTACACACCGTCGTATTCAATGTATGTGGTGTAGTGATAATCTTTCCCGAGCAAACCCATTGCAGCACCTGTGGTAAGAATTTTCATTGTGCTTGCAGGGATCATGCTCCGGTCGGGAAGATTCGAGGCCACCACTTTTCCGCTGTCGAGATCGATCACGCACAAACTCCACGATCCGTGCTTGAGCGCATCATCGTTGTTCAGCGTATTGATTTCCGTCTGCAAACGCGCAGGCACTCCCGCCGAAAACAAAATCACAGCAGCAAAAAACAAGAGGGCTATGTGGACTGGTTTATTCACCTGGTATATCGCGCGTAAATCTTCTCAATAACTGCAGCGAGGTTGCGGTCCTTTTCGGTCACCACATTACCCGCATCATGCGTGTTCAGCTTAATGATTACTTTATTCCAAACATTGGACCATTCCGGGTGATGATTGGCTGTTTCTGCTGCAAATGCAACTTCAGTCATGAATGCAAAAGCCTGGCGAAAATCTGCAAACTTAAATTCTGCTACGAGGTAATTGTTTTGTGGAGTGAACATGGATGAAATTACAACTATTCCCTCTGTTTTGTCGTCCTGAGCTTGTCGAAAGAAGACTCAAAGACTCCACGGCGTAATCAAAAAGCACGAAAAACTTTGTGCCTCTTCGTGACTTAGTGTCTTAATGGCAGCCCTTTGCACGTTACCTGTTCCTGCATTCTCCTCTTTTTTCAGCAATTAGCTGATTTTCTGAACTTCAACGCACGGATATCTGCGTCTGTTCCCTATTTTTACCGACCTCCAATTACAATACTGACCCTTACTTCTGAATACATTGACTCAAATAAAACTTACTGAACAACTCGTTGTCGCTATGCAGGAGTTATCTCTCGCGCGCGATATGGAAAGAGTTATGCACATTGCACAAACCACAGCCCTCGGATTAACGCGTGCCCAGGCGGCCGCGTTTATCGTGCGTGAGAATGATTCCTGTTTTTACGCCGATGAACAAACAGACACCCCACTCTGGAAAGGACAACGTTTTCCATTGGGTCACTGTGTTGGTGGTTGGGCCATGATCAATAATACAGCCGTAGCCATCGGGGATGTTTACAAGGATGAACGCATCAGTAGTGATGTGTATCACTCCACCTTTGTCAAAAGCCTCGCCATTGTTCCTATCCGGATGGAAAATCCTGTTGGCGCTGTTGGCGTCTACTGGGACCAGGCACATTCGGCCACTGAAGACGAAATGAGACTTCTCCGGCTACTGGCAGATGGCGTAGCAATAGCTATTGGAAATGTCAATACGTGCACGGAACTCAAGGATACCATCGAAGAACTCGACCTGTTCACGTATAAATCGGCGCACGATATGCGCAGCCCGATCGCCAGCATTCTTGGGCTTGCACATCTCGCAGAAAGTGAAACAGAGAATACTGAAGCAACACGCGAATACATCGCGAAAATAAAACAGCAGACCGAACGGTTGGATTCTGTTTTGCAACAGCTGGTGCAAACAACGCGCAGCCGCCAGGGCGCGAAGGAAATTGTTACGATCAATTTCCGCGAACTGGTTGATGACGTAAAGAAGTCGCTCGCGTTTATGAACGGTTACAAAGGAATTCATTTCGATGAACGGATTGAAAGCCGGAAAACATTTCACAGCGACAGGCTGGTGATCAGTTCCATCATTCAGAACCTCGTGGACAATGCAGTGAAATACCGGAAGGATAATAATCCCGACAGTTATATACGCATTCTGATTACCGACACTCCCGGCGGCGTGCAGATTGCCGTTTCCGACAATGGAATCGGGATCCCGGAAAACCTGATTGATGGTATTTTCAAAATGTTCTTCCGTGCAACCAGTAAGGCGCAAGGCTCTGGTCTTGGTTTATATACCGTGAGCCATTCTGTTCGTAAACTGGGTGGAAGTATCAGTGTGGAAAGTACGGAAGCAATAGGGACCACGTTTAAAGTGCAGCTGCCGGATCAAAAGGTGGAGTGCTAAACCGGTACGAAACCTAGCTGGTATTATTTCACCACGGCGACACAGCGTTCTTTGTTTTTGTGCTTCCTGCGCGGCACAGCGAACGGAGTAAATCGCTTCGCGATTGTGATCCTTTTTACCACAGAGAAGACTGAGTGGTTTTCACAGAGTTTCACGGAGTGCTGTGTAGCGTGGCTCAGTGAAACTCTGTGAAATACCCCTGTGATCTCTGTGGTTAATTTTACACTGAGCGAAGCGCCGTGGTAAAATTACCCCTTCTTGTAAAACTGCGAAAGTGTAGCCGTGAGCGTAAACGTATTTGTTCCGCCTGCGATGTGATACCGCGCGTGCGCATAACTCAGGTGAAATTTATACACACGGAATCCAACACCGAATGAGAAACCGGTCATTCCGCGTTTGGTGTCTACGAGCATTTCTTTCCGGCGCTGGTAATTGTAACCCATGCGGATAGAAAACGCTTTCCCGATCAGGATCTCTCCACCGAAAACCATGTGCCGCGCGAGTTTATCGCCAAAGGTTTTGAACTTGCTCACTTTGATGGAATCGCCGGTAAGCGGATCAACCAATTGCGGCGGATTGTTTGGATCGGTATACGTGAGGTCCCATTGTTCGAGATGCTGCAGTCCGAGTGAAAAACGAAACGGCATGTGTTTCGGTTTGAATGCAAATCCGGCTTCGATTTCGAACGGTAGTTTTTCATCGTTACCCGCGGTATATTGCTTCATCACAATACCAATGTTGCGGATGAGGAAACTCGCCGAGAAATTTTTGCCGGGAAGATTGTAATTCATTCCCAGGTCCAGTGCAAGTGCATTCGAATTCCAGAGATAAAGATTCGACTGAATGAACTTCACGTTTGCACCGAAACTGAAATTGCTGTCGAGCTGTCGCGCATACCCTACATTGATTCCGTATTCGCCTGCCGTAAATTCTCCGAGAATATTTCCGGACTCATCGGTCTGGCGGAATGTTCCGTAATCAATACGTGTAGCGAACAACGAAAACGTTCCCACGTTATTGAGATGGAAAGCGCCGCCGGCGTAACCGTATTTGATATCGCTGAAATAATCGGCGAAACTCAGCGCAAGCTGGCTGCTCATTTCCGGACGGAGAAGCGCAGGGTTCCAGATTGCGAGGTTAATATCGTTGTCGTTGATTCCGCAGGATTTTCCACCCAGGGAGGCCATCCGTGCCGACATGGGCAGATCAAGCGAGGCAAACACAGAAGAACCGCCAATCTGGGCCGTAAGGCCTGTGGTGATCAATAATCCGGCTGCAATTGAAAGAATACGTCTCTTCATGGTGTGCGTTCCAAATTTAAGAAAGACGAGGGTAAAACGGTGTATCGCGCGCCATATTGTTCAAAACCATTAAAAATAGCCGCAGAGGCCGCAAAGGAAAACGCAGAGGATTATTGGTATCAGGAGGCAAAGGGCACAAAGAATCACTATGCGATTGTAGGGATTCGGGGTTTAAAATTCACCGCAGAGGCGCAGAGTGCATTACTTAAGGAAGCGGAGAGCGCAGAGGAATCGCTGCGCGATTGTTACAGACACTTGCACGGACTCAAGCTGCCCGCTTGCGTTTCGATGTTGCAGCATTTGCCTTTTTTGCCTTTGTGCTTTTTGTCTTATAAGGAGCTTTCGGAGCGTGCGCTTCGATGATCTCAGCCATGCGCTGTTTATCCTTCATCGTCATTTTACGAGAATCGATGCTATCCGGTTCATCCCTGTTTACGTATTGCTTTTTAGCTTTCATCTTCCCCTAAATTACCAAAATATTTTCTGACCAACAAGGAAGATTGCTTAGGATATATCACCATTAATTGACCTCCTTCATGGGCAGCTCCCAACGCTTTTATGTAATGCTGGATCAACCGGGTTTTAGCAAAGAACGAAACATAACCAGTCCCGTTACTTTCAAAGGATGTCTTACATGCGAACGCCACAAGATTACCCATTACGCCAAAGTACATTTTAGCTTTGCCGCGATTGAACGGCGCGCTCTCAATCAAAACAACCGCCACGTAACCGCTCTCAATCTGAATAGACATCAGCCCTTGGATAATATCGGGATTGCCGACGGTTACCAGTTTATAAACCCGCTTCGAAGGGACCGCAATTTCTTTCTTCCAATCAAAGAGCCAGCCGTTTTTCTTCGTAATGCTCCTTGTAAAATCTTTGGTCACCGGAAGTATATCCCTAGCAAAACTTTCGCCGGAGATCACATTCTCAATCGAATTGGTCAGCTTGTCTATTTCAAAATCCAGCAGGCGTTTTCTCCGCTTAGTCACAATTCCTTGGTTTCCGTGATTGGTAATTAGCAGGCAGTAGTCTCTACTTGCCTACGTCTTCACTTGCCTACTTCTTCACTTGCCTACTTCTTCACTTGCCTACTTCTTCACTTGCCTACTCAATTGACTTTCTTCAACTGACTCTCTTCCGGAATCCTCACATCAACCGCTGGCTTCACTTTTTCTTTCAGCAGCGCATGTTTCAGCACGTCACCCATTTTCTCCACGTAATGGAACGTAAGGCCTTTGAGGTAATCGGATTTGATTTCTTCAACGTCTTTGCGGTTGTCTGCACAGAGGATGATTTCTTTGATGCCGGCACGTTTCGCTGCGAGGATTTTTTCACGGATACCACCCACTGCGAGAACCTGTCCGCGTAAGGTGATTTCACCGGTCATGGCGAGGTGTTTCTTCACTTTGCGCTGCGTGAACGCGCTTGCAATAGCCGTGAGGATCGTGATGCCCGCAGACGGACCGTCCTTAGGCGTTGCTCCTTCCGGAACGTGAATGTGCACATTCCAGTAATCGAAGAGCTGCGGATTGATTCCAAACTCTTCGCCGTGTGCGCGTAAATATTCTACGGCAAGCACCGCAGATTCTTTCATCACTTCACCGAGATTACCGGTGAGCGTGAGTTTTCCTTTTCCTTTGCTCAGGCTGGTTTCCACGAAGAGAATGTCTCCGCCTACTGCCGTCCATGCGAGACCGGTAACTACACCCGCAACGTCATTGCCCTGGTAACGGTCTTTTTCATGAGCAGGCCCGAGAATTTTCTGAAGATCATCCGAAGTCGGTTTCACTTTGTACTGCTTGCGCATGGCAATGTTTTTCGCCGCGTAGCGAATAAGTTTGCCAATGAGTTTCTCCAGGCCGCGCACACCCGATTCGCGCGTGTAATTCTCGATCATGTATTCGAGCACGGTATCGTTGATGGCGATCTGGCTTTTCTTCACGCCGTGATCGTCCATCTGTTTCGGGATAAGGTGACGCTTCGCAATTTCCAGCTTCTCTTCCGTAGTGTAACCGGTAACCTCGATGATCTCGAGACGGTCGCGCAACGCAGGCTGAATGCTGGAAAGTGAATTTGCCGTGGCAATGAACATCACGTTCGAGAGATCGTAATCGAGTTCTACATAATTGTCGTAGAACGTGCTGTTCTGTTCCGGGTCGAGTACTTCGAGCAAAGCAGATGAAGGATCGCCGTGCCAGTCGTTGCCCACTTTATCAATTTCATCGAGTACAAAAACCGGATTCGAAGAGCCTGCTTTCTTGATGTTCTGCAGAATTCTTCCCGGCATGTGCGCGATGTATGTTTTGCGGTGACCGCGGATTTCCGATTCATCGCGCAAACCGCCCAGCGACATGCGCACGTATTTTCTGCCCAGCGCTTCTGCAACCGATTTTCCGAGCGACGTTTTTCCGACTCCCGGAGGTCCGTACAAACAGAGGATCGGCGCTTTTTTCATGTCGCCTTTCAGTTTGATCACGGCCAGGTATTCGAGAATGCGTTCTTTCACTTTCTCCATACCGTAATGATCGCGGTCGAGGATCTGTTGCGCTTTGCGCAGGTCAAAACGGTCTTTGGTTACGCCGCCCCACGGAAGATCGAGCAGCAACTCGAGGTAATTCATCTGCACGGAATATTCCGCGGCATTCGGATTCATCCGTTCGAGCTTCGAAATTTCTTTCTGGAAAGTATCGGCAACCGTTTTGGTCCAGACCTTATCCTTTGCCTTCTTTTTGAGGTCGGCGATTTCCTGCTCCATCGGATTTCCACCCAACTCTTCCTGGATGGTTTTCATCTGCTGGTGCAGAAAATATTCGCGCTGCTGTTTGTCGATATCCACTTTCACCTTCGACTGGATCTGGTTCTTGAGTTCCAGCATCTGGAATTCGCGCGTGAGTTGTTTCAAAACTTCAGTAGCGCGTTCTTTCAGATCGCCGATCTCAAGAATTTTTTGCTTCTCGGTCGATTCAGCATTCAGGTTCGAAGAAATAAAATTGATCAGGAAGCCCGGGCTGTCGATATTCTTGATTGCCATTTGCGCTTCCTGCGGAATCTGCGGATTGTTCTGAATGATCTGCAGCGCCATATCCTTCACCGAAGAAATGACTGCAGGAAATTCTTTATCGTCTTTTTTCGGTTTCACATCCGGGAAAGCAGTAATCGTTGCTTTCATGTACGGCTCTTTCTGAGTTTCCTTTCCGAGAATGAAACGACGCTTGCCCTGCATGATCACGGTTGTATTGCCGTCGGGCATACGCAGCATTTTAATGATGTACGCTACGGTCCCTACTTTATGCAATTCGTCAATCGTAGGGTCTTCGATGTTGTCGTTCAATTGCGCAACAACACCAATCGTGCGGCTCGATTTGTACGCGTCTTTGATCAGCTTGATCGATTTATCGCGGCCAACCGTAATGGGAATCACTACACCGGGAAAAAGTACTGTATTTCGAAGGGGAAGAATAGGCAACTCCTGGGGAACCGCTTCATTATTCATCTGCTCTTCATCCTCGCTGCTCATCAGGGGAATAAACTCGGTCTCCTCGTCGGCGAGCTGGGAAAAATTCATTAAGTCAGGGAATTGATTGCTCATAAGGTCAAAATGTCATGTCTCTGGAAATGGTCAAACCGCACACTGCTCTCAGTTTACTTTCGGCCATTACTTCAATACTCTTGGTTCAATGTTTGTGCCACTTCGCTATTCCTGCCGAATTGACAAAACCGGATGATTTGCTGCTACAAAGTTCCGCCATTTCCAGCGAACTATTCAGGAAAAACCGTTAAAAAAACTGCTATTGCGCTTTCAATTTTCGTGTTTCGTCGAAAATCTGGCGAAGAACGTTCACTTCGGCTGTTTCCAGCTTTTTCTGCCTGCGGTTGTAAACTGCAGCAATCATTTCCATGGCCTTTTCGAAATTGAATTCTTCCATACCTTCTGTTCCGCCCCAACTGAAATCGGGGATGAATTTTTTCGGAAAACTTCCGCCGAAAACGTTGGCGCAAACGCCCACAACCGTTCCCGTATTGAACATGGTATTGATTCCGCATTTCGCATGATCGCCCATGATCAGGCCGTGAAATTGCATGCCGGTATTTTCGCTTCCACCAATGGCGTAGTTGTAAACGCTCACTTCACCATAGGTGTTTTTGAGGTTCGACGTGTTCGTGTCTGCACCGAGATTGCACCATTCACCAATCACGCTGTTGCCGAGATAGCCATCGTGCGCCTTGTTCGAATTTCCAAACAACACGCTATTGGTGATTTCTCCGCCCACTTTGCAACCGGGGCCAATGGTCGTGTCTCCGTAAATTTTTGCACCCATCTTCACCACGGCTCCATCGCAGATAGCTAGCGGACCGCGCAACATGGAACCTTCCATCACTTCGGCATCTTTACCAATGTAAATCGGGCCTTTGCTTGTATTGAAGATGCAGGATTCCACCATTGCACCTTTCATAATGTGGATCGTATGGCTTCCGCTGAACTGATTCGAAGAAGGAATCAGCCGGGAACCTGGTTTCATTAGTTCCAGGTCAGCAATAATCTGCGCACCGTTGTTGGTGAAAATATCTGCGATGCGATGAATAACCTCCGCTGCGACTTTCGATTCTTTCACACCGAAATCGCCCGTGAGATGATCCTTGCCATCGACGTTGAAACGCGTTATGTTCTTCCCGCAATTGAATGCAACCAGCAGATCGCCTTTGATCAGCGCCTGTTCTTCCGTGAGCGATAAAATTTCGAAAGCTAACTGCGGATTCGGAATCACACGACTGTTGATCCACAAATGTTGTTTGGAGGCATCGGGCTGAAAAGGTGTGTTCCATTTTTCAAGATACTCAACCGTACACGTCGTCGATGTCGATTTCAAATGATGTTCCCATTTTTCGCGGATAGTGAGAACACCAATACGAAAATCGCAAACCGGGCGCGTGGCCGAAAGCGGCTTGAACGCTTCGCGGAACGAATCATCAAACAGAACGAGTTGAAATTGCGACATGTTAGTGCTTAATTAGTTTCGATGATGATTCGTTTCCTTGTGCATCAGTCACAAGTACCGTGTACGTACCGGGAAGTAATGCGCTGCAATTTAAAACCTGGCCCGAACGAACGTTGGTATATGATGCAACCAAAGCGCCGGTCACCGAAAACACTTGCACGGTTGCTGTTTCCGTTGATGCCGATGAATATGAAAAAGTTTCTGTCGCAGGAACCGGGTAAATATTCACAACTTCTGCAGGTTCCAGTTCAGGAACGGAAACACCGCCTCCCACTGTGGCAACGCGGTAAATCACTATTCCGGTAACGAGATCCTGGTACACGAGATGAACTTTTCCGTTCGCATACACGGCATGCGGATTTTGTTGTGTTCCGTTTTCCGAAGTACCGGTTGTATCGTTGAACAGCGACGGCGTTGCAATCTGCATCGGACCGGAACCGGAAATGGCAACATACACATCGTAATTCGCTGTGCGTCGGTCAGACCAGGTATACACAACCGTATCACCGCTTCCACACACGGAAGGTTGTTTCTGCACCACAGTTGACGCAAGAGAAGGTTCGAGTAACGCATGCGGACTTTCCCCACCGTTTACTGCGTGACCGCAACCGTAGTAAATTTTGTTTGCGCTTTTCCATGTCGCGAGAATGGAATCCTGGTAGAACATGGCTTCTGCTCCGGCGGTTGGACAGGCAGAAATAGTCCAGTTGCTCTGATCGAATTCTGAAATTACGGGAAACGTGTTTCCGCTGTCGGACGAAACGGTCATCACGATGTTGCGGAGATTGTTGTCGTTGTTGCGGTAGAACACATACACCATGGAATCATTCACGAGCAATGCAGGCGGACAGCATTCGCAGGGAATTCCTGTTACGCCGAGATGCGCATCCGTTTCCATCGAGTACGTCTGGCCTCCATCGGAAGAACGGCAAACCTTCATGCGTGTCAGCGTCATGGTCATATCCGATTGTTCGAATACAATTACCGGATTTCCGCCCCGCAAAATCTGCACATCGGGTGTGTATGACATGTCGCCCGGAGCCTGGTGATCGATGCGCA
>Ga0193752_1000631_pt1 | contig 32637 bp, 22 predicted proteins | sample H1c1metaG_FD_144924 | JGI IMG/M metagenome (GOLD analysis project Ga0193752, IMG submission 144924) | Soil microbial communities from a riparian zone of the East river system, Colorado, United States - H1c1 | ecosystem: Environmental > Terrestrial > Soil > Riparian zone | place: USA: East River... | reverse complement strand
GGGTGGATTGAGATGATTAATGGGATTGCCTGAGAAAGGAGCATTCTTCTATATCAATTGCACCGCCCTTTAGGGCGGTGACTTTAGTTTAAAGTGTATCCGGCTTTAGCCAAAAATAAATGGTTGGGCTAAAGCCCGGGTGTGGATGCTGATTTTATCCCTGCCCTGAAGGGCAGGGCAATTGATTGAGGGGTTGAGTGTTTTGGGAGTGGGCAGAAAGCAAACATCAGGTGAAGACAATCATATCTTTTGCTTGTGAATTATGCAATAATATTTTGGATCACAATAATAATGAAGGCACCCACCTAAATGTATACGGCCTTTTTTTGCCTTCTTCATCATTTTTTTACTGGGATAGCCATAAACAATTTTGACTATTTTGTTAGAATGATTGTATGGGCACACGGGTTTAAAATCTTCCCCATAAACAAATCTGCATGGCCCGGGATAAATTACTTTCAGATTTGTTATAGAATCATTTAAGACTTTCACACTGTCGATATACAATCTTCGTGAACTGGATTCAAATGAAAAGAATTCAAAATTGTAGTGCCCTTCTGTAAGATCTTTCATGAAATAGCTTCCACTTGTAAGTATGTGTATGATAGAAGTGGGAGTTTTTTCTTTACGAGCATAAATACCCAAAAAGTAAGGTTTAACGGTATCAGTAATTATGATATCAATCTTTACTTTTCCTGTCTGACAAAACAAAGAGAAATTAAAGCAAATAAAAAGTATCGTAATTACTGTTTTCATCTTTAATAAATAGTTGATGTGCTTCTATACAGAATTACACAAATAAAAATTCGATAACAATTCGACTTCGCTCAGTGCCCAATAAAGATTTACTGTACAAGAGTGCGACGCCACTGCAGCTTAACAGCATTGCAAAAGCTTAGTACAAAAAAATCCCACCCGCCAACGGCGGAGAAAAGTCTGAACGGGGATTTGGGTAGATTGAAAGATTAAAAAGATTTGCTTTAGTAATCAAAGTAATCCTGTTAATCCACCCCAATCATCGTTCAGACAAGATATATTTCAAAAAAAATCCCATCCCGATACATCGGGATGGGAAATACTATAATTGTTTAAAGAATTATTTATTCCTCAACTTATCTTTCATATAATCAAAACGCTTACCGGTTACATCGGCCATATCGGGTATGTCGGTTAGTTTGTATTGGCCGGCATCTAATTTTTTCTTGGTCTCTTCAAATGCCTTTAAGGTTAATTCAATATCCTCATCGGTATGTATGGCAGATGGGATAAGGCGGTAAATGATATGCCCCTTGGGTATTACAGGATACACAACAATAGAAGCAAATATGGCGTAGTTCTCACGCAGGTCCATCACCATGGCAGTAGCTTCTTCCACTCCGCCACTCATGTACACGGGTGTAACCACGCTGTCGGTCTTGCCAATATCAAAACCTCTTTCTTTTAAACCGTTCTGCAATTTGAGTGCATTGCTCCAGAGTTTGTCTTTAAGCTCGGGATGATTGCGCAGCAGTTCCAGTCGCTTAAGGTTACCAACCACCAGCGGCATGGGTAAACTTTTTGCAAATATCTGGCTACGGATATTGTAGCGTATGTAATCAATGATCTGCCTGTCGCCGGCAACGAATGCGCCGATAGAAGCCATTGATTTTGCAAAAGTGGAGAAGTAGAGATCGATCGCATCCTGGCAGCCTTGCTCTTCGCCGGCACCGGCACCGGTTTTGCCTAAGGTTCCAAAGCCATGGGCATCATCTACCAGCAGTCGGAAATCATATTTACCTTTTAATGCAGCGATCTCTTTTAATTTACCCTGGTCGCCTGCCATACCAAAAACACCTTCGGTAATAACGAGTATGCCACCGGCTCCCTGTTTTTCTATTAAAGCAGTGGACCTTTGCATTTGCTTTTCAAAATCTTCCAGGTCGTTGTGTTTAAAAACATAGCGATGGCCGGGATGCAAACGCAGGCCATCAATAATGCAGGCATGGCTTTCGGCATCGTACACAATAATATCGTGGCGGCTGCAAAGCAGATCAATGATACTTACCATGCCCTGGTAACCGTAGTTAAGAAGGGCCGCATCTTCCTTCATTTCAAAAGCTGCCAGTTCGGCTTCCAGTTGTTCGTGCAGGTCGCTGTTGCCACTCATCATACGGGCGCCCATTGGCAGGGCAAGTCCGTATTGTGCAGCGCCATCAGCATCGGCTTTACGCACTTCGGGGTGGTTGGCAAGGCCGAGGTAATTGTTCAGGCTCCACACGGTCATTTCCTTACCGCGGAATTTCATGCGGCTGCCGATCTCACCTTCCAGTTTTGGGAATGCAAAATAGCCGTGGGCCCTTTCACGATGCTGGCCAATAGGGCCATAATTCTTTATCAGTCTTTCAAAAATATCTGCCATAATATGGTTTATAGTTTATGGTTTGTTGTTTATAGTTAAGCGGCAAATTTAAGGTTTTGGGCGCAAAACGGGGAATCGGGTATAAATCTTATCTTCAAATGATGAAAGCTGCTTTTATTTTATTGATCAACCTGCTGGTTTTACATACTGTTTTTGCCCAAAATGCAGAGAAAGTAAAAAAGATAAAATTTTGCGGGTACAAGTATAAAGACACCGCTAAACTGCGCTCACATTTTGAGCAGCAACTTGCTTTTTTACAGATACATGATGGTGATACCATTGCCGATATTGGCAGCAGCAGCGGCGCTTATATTGGTGCCATTAATGTGATCGCTGATTTTAAAAAGGTACATTTTGTTTTGGTGGATATTGACAGCAATTGCCTGAACAATACCAAGGTGAATAATATGGTTGCCCATTATGAAGGGATAAGAGGAAAACCATTTAATAATTCCATTGGCTTTGTACTGAATAGCTTCGATAGTTTATGGCTGCCATTGAACAGCAAAAAGAAACTGTGGATATTTAATACACTGCATGAGATACCTGATAAAGCAGGCATCATAAAACAAATGAGTGCAGTTTTACAAACCGGCGGCGAGATCATCATTGCCGAACTGCTGGCTACCGAAAAAAATAAGATACATGGTGGTTGCCGTGACCCATTGATGAGCGATGATGAAATAAGAAAATTAATGGATGCAGCAGGTTTTGATTTTAAAAATATGGTCACTAATCCCGTACCGGTTAAAAAGATGAGAAATCCTTATTGTTTGTACCGTTTTATAAAGCGATAAACAACCTACATTTGTCTCCTGAAAAATAATTCTATGCTCCGCAGATCATTTTTGCTTTTTACTTTTTACTTATTTACTACAGCTGCTTTTGCACAAACGGCTAAACCAAAATTGGTTGTTGGTTTGGTGGTTGACCAGATGCGTTGGGATTACCTGTACCGCTTTAATGCATTGTATGGCGATGGTGGTTTTAAGCGTTTACTGAAAGAAGGCTTCAGTGCAGAAAATACATTCATTCCTTATGTACCTACTTATACGGCTGTGGGGCATACCTGTGTTTATACCGGCAGTGTACCGGCCATCAGTGGCATTGTTGGTAATAACTGGTTTGATAAAACAACCGGAAAAAATGTTTACTGCACTGAGGATTCCACTGTTTTAACTGTGGGCAACCCCGGCAGCCGGGCGGGAAAAATGAGTCCTGCCAATATGTGGGTAACAACAATAGGTGATGAACTGCGACTGAGCAATAATTTTAAAAGTAAGGTTATCGGTATTGCTTTAAAAGACCGTGGCGCCATTTTACCCGCCGGTCATAGTGCCAATGCAGCTTATTGGTATGATGCCGGCAAATGGATAACCAGCACGCATTACATGGGTGTATTGCCAATATGGGTTGAACAATTCAATGGCCAGGACCTTGCCGGAAAATATATGAGCCAGGACTGGAATACTTTAATGCCGATCAGTAATTATGATCTGAGCACAGAAGATAATAAGCCTTATGAGAGTACTATAAAAGGAATAAGTACATCAACCTTTCCTCATAAGCTTACGGCAATAGCAGATAGTTTAAAATATGAATCATTCCGCACAACACCTTTTGCCAATACATTCACTTTTGATTTTGCAAAAGCAGCTATAGAAAATGAAAACTTAGGCAGTAATACAGTTACCGATTTTCTGGCGGTAAGTATTTCTTCAACCGATTATGTTGGCCATGCATTCGGCCCTAATTCTGTTGAGGTAGAGGATACTTATTTAAGGCTTGATAAAGACATCGCCGATTTTTTACAATACCTCGATGCAAAACTGGGCAAGGGAAACTATACTGTTTTTTTATCGGCCGATCATGCAGTGGCACATATCCCGGCATTTTTAGCAGAGCATAAAATACCCGCTGGCAATTTTGAAGATGCAGATATAAGAAGGGAACTGAACACTATGATCGAAAAAGATTTTGGTGTAAGGAATGCAGTGCAGAGTTTACAGAATTACCAGGTTTATCTCAACATCAACGAACTGGAAAGACAAGGCAAAGATGTGGATGCGGTAAAAAAAGCGATCATTAAAGTATTAAAGGCTAAACCTTTTATCATCGCTGCATTTGAAACAGAAAAGCTGGCGGCAACTACTTTACCCGAGCCACAAAAAACAATGCTGGCTAATGGCTTTAATCCAAAACGCAGTGGCGATATACAGTTTACCCTTAAGGCCGGTTATTTCGATGGTGGAACTAAGGGTACTACTCATGGTTTATGGAACCCTTATGATGCACATATTCCCTGTGTGTTTTTTGGCTGGGGCGTAAAACGGGGTAAAACCAACCGGGAAACCTATATGACCGATATTGCGCCAACCATTGCTGCCATGTTGCAGATACAAATGCCAAATGGGAGTGTGGGGAAAGTAATCACGGAACTTATTAAATAGGCCAGGCTGAACCTTTATAAAACAAAAAAGAACCGGGTGACCGGTTCTTTTTTGTTGGGTTACTAGGATTCGAACCTAGACAAACAGAATCAAAATCTGTTGTGCTACCTTTACACCATAACCCAGCTTGATACCCAAAAATTATTGGGAGTGCAAAAATAAGGGTTCATTGCTTTTCAGCCAAAAGGATTTTGAAGTGATTTGAACAGGTTATTAATAAAGAGTTTTATATCAAAGGCCGGAAATAAAGGATGAATTCCATTTATTTCCGGCCTTTTAGTTGGGTCACTAGGTTTCGAACCCAGACAGACAGAATCAGAATCTGTAGTGCTACCGTTACACCATGACCCAGTTTGGAGGTGCAAAAATAGCTTTGAAGAAAAAATGTACCAAATGAAATTTTAGTCTCACCAGGCAATTCTCTACTCCTCATCCTCTTTTTCTTTCAATCCTTTTATCAGGTCAAGCGCTTCTGCAACTACATCGCACATGATGGTAATTAAAGAGCCATTTTTTGCATTATTATAAGCATGCATGATGGCTTCTTTTTCATTGTAGATAATATCGATGGGAATATCTTTTGTTTTTGTTTCATTGATACCTTCTACCAACAGGTTCACTATTTCTTCTGCAGTCCTTCCCCGTAAATGTTTATCCTGGCGGATGATGATCTCATCAAATGATCTGCCCGAGATACGGCCCAGTTCCTTTATGTCTTCATCCCTTCTGTCGCCGGTGCCGCTGATGATACCAACCTTGGGGTCGCCATCCAGTTTGCTTATAAAATCGCAGAGCAGTTCCAGTCCTGCAGGGTTATGGGCAAAATCAACCAAAAACTGGAAGTTCTTGAACTGGAACATGTTCAGCCTGCCCGGTGTTTGGGTAGATGACGGAACGAAGGTTTGCAGGGCCAGTTTAATATCTTCAATCTCAATATTGCGCCAGAAATAAGTGCTCAATACCGCAGGCAGGCAGTTCATGATATTATGCACAGCTTTACCACCATAGGTTACAGGCACTTCACTTACTTTTATCACCCTTATCTTCCAGGTGCCTTTCATGATGGTGATATAACCATTTTCAAAAACTGCAGCATAGCCACCTTCTTTACAATGTTTTTTTATCCGCTTGTTATTCTCATCCATGCTGAAGAAAGCAATATTGCATTTCAATCCATCCTTCATCGCATACACCAGATCATCATCAGCATTTAAAATGGCATAACCGTGGTTGAATACTGTTTCGGGAACAACCTGTTTTACCTTCGCCATTTGTTCCATCGAATCAATGCCTCCCAGGCCAATGTGGTCGGCACTTATATTGGTAACGATCGCTACATCACAATTCTGAAAAGCCAATCCATTTTTTAGGATACCACCACGGGCACATTCCAGCACGGCAAAATCAACCGTAGGATCTTTTAAAACAAAAGTTGAAGATACCGGACCGGTACAATCACCCTTCATCATCATCTGGTTTTGTATGTACACACCATCGCTGGTGGTATAGCCAACTTTATAACCTGCTGTTTTTGCAATATGGGCTGTAAGCCTGGTGGTGGTTGTTTTACCATTGGTACCCGTTATGGCAATAATGGGGATCGTACCGGCACTGCCTTTCGGAAAAAGCATATCAACAACCGGCTCGGCCACATTGCGTGGTAAACCTTCAGATGGATCGATATGCATGCGGAAACCTGGTGCAGCGTTCACTTCTAAAATAGCACCGCCATTTTCTTTTACCGGAGTTCTTAGATCGGTAGCCATGATATCAATACCACAAATATCCAGTCCGATGATCTTTGCAATACGCTCACACATCATGATATTGGCAGGATGCACTTCATCTGTAACATCGGTACTGGTACCACCGGTTGAAAGATTGGCGGTAGGCTTCAGCAAAACCAATTCGCCTTTTGGCGGAACAGTTTCTAACGTGTAATTCTTTTCGTCCAGCATTTTTTGGGTAAACTGATCGATGGTAATTTGTGTCAGCACTTTTTCGTGACCATAACCACGACGGGGATCTTTATTCACTTCATCAATCAAATATTGAATGGTATTTTTTCCATCGCCTGTTACCGCAGCCGGCGTACGCAAAGCCGCACAAATAAATTTATAATTGATCACCAGTATCCTGAAATCAAAACCGGTGATGTATTTTTCTACGATCACACTGCGGCCATAAACCTTAGCTGCTTCAAATGCACGTAATGCCATTTCCCAATCGGTAATATTGGTGGTATTGCCTTTACCATGATTGCCATCAATGGGTTTTATCACGCAGGGATAACCAATGCGGTCAATGGCATCCTGTAATCCTTCTTCTGTCCGTACCACATCGCCTTTAGGTACCGGGATCTCGGCAGCGCCCAGTAAATTTTTTGTCTCTTCTTTATCGCAGGCAATATCCACGGCAATATTGCCGGTGGTGCTTGCAATGGTTGCCCTTATTCTTTTTTGGTGCACTCCATAACCCAGTTGCACCAATGAATGCCTGTTCAAACGTATAAAAGGAATGCCTCTTTTTGCAGCTTCGTCCACAATACAGCCGGTGCTGGGCCCCAGCCTGGTATCTTCTCTTATTTCCCGAAGATTCATGATATCATCTGCCAGGTCGTATTCAACGCCATCAGCCAATGCCTGTGCCACTCTAACGGCAGCCTTAGCCGCATACACACCTGCATCTTCTTCCATATAACTGATGCATACATAATACTCGCCATCTTTACCGGTGCCACGGGTGCGGCCAAAGCCGGTATCCATGCCCGCAAGAGTTTGCATTTCCAATGCAATATGTTCTATCACATGTCCCATCCACGTACCTTCATCCACACGCTCAAAAAAACCGCCAAGGGTTCCAACACTGCACCGGTGCTCGATCATAGTAGGAAACATCGCTTCCAATCTTTCCCTGAACCCATCAATTTTATTGGTAGGTTTTTGCTCCATTTCCTCCAGGTCAAGCTTCATCTGTATCAGTTTGGTGCGTCGTACACTCCAGTAATTAGGGCCTCTTAAAATTTTGATCTCAACAATCTTCATAAATGAAACAGTTTGGTGTTTTGGGTTTGTTGTTTTTTGTTACGGGCATTAGTTTTTCATGGCTTCATCGTTGCGTCGCACTTTTGTACAGTAAATCTTTGAGCAACTTTTATCTCAGCGTCTTTCCGTCTATCCAATAAAAATCACCGAAACTGGAAATTACCAAAATCATCTTGCTTTGCAAAAAACAAAATTTGTACATTGCAAAGCTGCCTGTTTAAAGGCGGGTATAAATTCAAGCAAATGAGTGATCGTCGTTCCTTTCTTCATAAAATGGGATTATTATCTGCATCAGCCATTACAGCCAATATGCTGCAACCAGCCTGGAGCCATGACTTGCAGAATGCGATCAACAAAGCTGCATCCATCCCTCCATCCGAACTTGCAGGTGATGAAGAATTCTGGCATTATGTGCAACAATCTTATACTATTGCACCCAATTTCATCAACCTGAATAATGGTGGTGTGGCGCCGGCACCAAAGTCTGTTGCCGATGCCATGAAAACGAATTACGATTTCAGCAACCAGGGCCCCAGTTATTTTATGTGGCGTATTGTTGACCAGGGCAGGGAACCTTTACGTAAGAACCTGGCAAAGCTTGCCGGCTGTGATGCTGAAGAAATTGCCCTGCACCGCAATGCATCTGAAGCATTGGAAACCGTGATCTTCGGTATCGAATTAAAAGCGGGCGATGAAGTGGTGCTTACCAAACAGGATTATCCAAATATGATAGGTGCATGGAAACAGCGGGAGAAAAGAGAAGGTATAAAATTGGTTTGGATCGATCTTGAGTTGCCAAGTGAAGATGAGCATTACATGGTTAAAAAATATACCGATGCATTTACCGCAAAAACAAAAGTGGTACAGATCACACACATGATAAACTGGATTGGCCAGAAAATGCCGGTGCGTAAAATTGCAGATGAGGCAAAGAAAAGGAATATTGATGTGCTGGTTGATGGCGCACACACTTTTGCCCAGTTTGAATTTTTGATCCCTGATCTTAACTGCGATTATTTTGGAACCAGCCTGCACAAATGGCTGGGGGCGCCCATAGGCACCGGTTTGCTGTATGTTCGTAAGGAAAAAATAAGATCAATCTGGCCTTTATTTGGTGGTGTAGAAAAAGAAGAAAACGACATACGCAAGTTTGAGCATTTAGGTACCAGGCCATTTTTTATTGAAGAAGCCATTGACAAAGCCATTGATTTTTATGATATGATCGGCGCTAAGCGTAAAGAAGAAAGATTACTTTATTTGAAAAATTACTGGATGAATAAAGTAAAAGATATTCCAAAAGTAAAATTGCATACTTCGTTTAAAAAGGAATTTGGTTGCGCTATCGGGCTGGTAAGTGTAGACGGGAAAACGCCATCTGACTTAGACTCTTTTTTATGGGAGAATTACAGGATACATGCTGTTGGTATTGTTTGGGAAAATATCAGCGGGGTTCGTATAACACCCAATGTGTACACCACCACCAAAAATTTAGACAGGCTGGTAGAAGCAATAATTGCTTTCGCAAAGAGTTGATTTTAAGCGTTATCAACACACGTTAACAACAACTAAAGGTTATTAAAACACGATTTCCCTTAAATTTGCGTTAATCATAAAAATGATGCATGCAATTTGCTAAAGGAAAACTGATTGCGATTGGTGGAGCAGAAGACAAGGGTACTGATTTAGAGAACGGAAAGATCCAACGCAGCAACCTCAATTTTTTTGAACTGGGAATCCTTTCCCGTATTGTAGAAGAAGCTGGCGGGCCCTCGTCCCGTATTGAAGTGATCACTACAGCCAGCATGATCCCTTACGAAGTAGGCGACAATTACCAGAATGCTTTTGGTAAAATTGGTTGCACCAATATTGGTGTAATGCATATCCGTAACCGGGCCGATGCGGCAAATCCTGAATTTTTAGAACGCATTTCCATTTGCGATGTGGTCATGTTCAGCGGTGGCAACCAGTTGAGGCTTAGCAGCACTTTCGGAGGTACTGTTTTTTTAGAAAAATTGCTGGACCGTTATGAAAATGAAACGGATTTTGTTGTTGCCGGAACTTCGGCCGGAGCCATGGCTATGAGCAATACCATGATCTATGAGGGTAATGCAACCCGTGCCCATTTAAAAGGTGAAGTAAAAATAACCACCGGCCTTGGCTTTATGGATGACGTGATCTTTGATTCGCATTTTGAGAAGCGTGGCAGGTTTGCCAGGTTGGCACAGGCCGTAGCTGCAAACCCATCCTGCATTGGTATCGGCCTGGGAGAAGATACCGGTATGATGATCACCAACGGCAATCAAATGGAAGCCATTGGCAGCGGATTGGTTATGATCGTTGACGGGCATGATATCATGCATTCCAATATTGCCGATATACCCGATGGCAATCCCATTAGTATCGAAAATTTAAAAGTTCATTTTTGTGAGCATGGCAATGGTTACCTGTTAAGGGAGCGTACATTTTTAATGGGTGTGACTGAAAATTCTGTTATTAAAAAACAAGTGAACGTAGAATAGTTTTATCTGCCTCGAAATTTTCTTTGCCACAGAGGCACAGAAACACAGAACTTAAAATGTATTTTTCTGTGCTTCTGTGTTTCAGTGGCTATTTTATTTTTGGCTAAGGCAAAAACTTTACTCCTTTTATATCTCATTGCTGTTCAGTACAGCAATTTTCTTTTTATCTTAACGGTATGAACCGGAAAAAATTCATTCGGCAAAGCTCGCTTGCAGCAACAGGTATTTTAATGAGTAAATATTCATTTGCAAAATGGCAAACTGATTTTCCGGTTGTAAGAGTGCCGGAAAGCCAGCGAAAATTTAAAAGCCCGGCTGTAGAAAAACTGATAGCTGAAATAAAAAATAAGATCGGCAATAAAGAAATTGCCTGGTTGTTTGAGAACTGCTTTCCCAATACATTAGATACCACGGTTGATTTTGAGATCATCAACGGTAAGCCTGATACTTTTGTTATTACCGGCGATATTGATGCCATGTGGTTAAGGGATTCATCGGCACAGGTTTGGCCTTACCTGCCATTAATGAAAGAAGATAAAAATTTACAGGAGCTGATAAAGGGTGTTATCAACCGCCAGGTAAAATGCATTTTAAAAGACCCTTATGCCAATGCTTTTTATAAAGATGAAACAAAAGTGAGCGAATGGAAAGATGACAAGACAGAAATGAAACCCGGCATACATGAGCGCAAGTGGGAGATAGATAGTTTGTGTTACCCGATACGTTTGTCTTACGGTTACTGGAAAGAAACAGGCGATACATCTCCCTTTGATGCAGACTGGAAAGAAGCGATGAAGCTTGTTGTAAAAACTTTTAAAGAACAACAACGCTTAGAGAATAACGGACCTTATAAATTTGAACGCACAACCAGTTGGGCAACGGATGGGGTGCCGTTGGGAGGATATGGTTATCCCACAGCCAAAAATGGCTTAATTCATTCTATGTTCAGGCCAAGCGACGATGCAACTGTTTTTCCCTACAATGTTCCGGGTAATTTTTTCGCAGTTGTTTCACTTGTAAAGCTGCAAGAAATGAAATCAGTTTCAGGATTTTCAGACAAGGAAAATTTAGAGATTGAAAAATTGAGTACAAAAATTTCAAACTGTGTTGATACAATTTGTGTAATGAATCATTCTGTTTTTGGTGAAATATATGCTTACGAAATAAATGGATTCGGTAGTTTTAGTTTAATGGATGACGCAAATATTCCATCCTTGTTATCTATGCCTTATTTATTTGAGGCAGGAGAAACAGATAGGATTTACACAAATACCAGGAGGTTAATTCTCTCAGAAAGAAATCCCTTCTTCTTCAAAGGCAAAGCAGCAGAGGGTATCGGAGGGCCGCATGTTGGTATGGATTATATCTGGCCACTAAGTATCATTATGCGTGGATTGACAAGCAGCGATGATAAGGAAATAAAAACATGCCTTGATATGTTACAGGAAACACATGCAGGTACTGGTTTCATGCACGAGTCTTTTCATAAAGATGATCCTTCTAAATTCACCCGTAAATGGTTCGCCTGGGCCAATACACTGTTTGGAGAATTTGTATGGAAGGTTTATAAAGAACGTCCGCATTTATTAAACTAAATTTATAAAATGAAAATATCATTTATAGCTTTGTTATTTTGTGCGATCACTGCATTTATGCCTGCAAACAAAAAGAAACGTGTTGTCTTTTTCGGCGATTCAATTACGGCCGCTGGTGCAAAACCTGGCGGTTATATCGTTAAGTTGGATTCTATGCTTGCCGTGCAGGGTAAAGCCGAACAGTACGAATTACTTGGAGCAGGTATAAGCGGTAATAAAGTGTATGACCTGTATTTAAGGATGGAAGAAGATGTGTTGGCTAAGGAACCGGACATGGTGGTTATTTATATTGGCGTAAATGATGTGTGGCACAAACGTACTTCGGGCACCGGTACCGATGCAGATAAATTCGAAAAATTTTACCAGGCCATCATTAATAAATTGAAAGCTAAAAATATTGCTGTTATTCTTTGCACACCTGCAACGATCGGAGAAAAAACAGATTTCAGTAATCCGCTGGATGGCGATCTGAATGAGTACAGTAAGATCATCCGGAACATAGCGGGGAAAAATAGCTTGCCTGTTGTGGACCTGCGAAGGGCTTTCCTGGACTATGGCCTTAAAAACAATCCTGATAATAAAACCAATGGCATCCTTACTTCTGACGGGGTTCATTTGAATGTAAAAGGCAATCAATTTGTGGCAGATGAGATGTGGAAACTGATACAGGCATATTAAAACCGGAGCATCGTTTAACAAAAAATTATACATCCCCGCTTGCGGGGATCTTTTGTTTTGCAACAAAAGATATTAACTTGATGCTTCGTTCCCCCTTGACTGCTATAATCTTTACATCCAATCCTTTCTTTTTCTTTTTTAATTTTTAAACTAACTAATTATGACGATGAAATTAAGGCAGAGACAATTGTTTGTACTGCTGGCATTACTAACCTTGCTTTTTGCGGCATGCGGCACCAAGCCCGAAGAAAAAGCCCCCAGAATTGCTGTGGAGGAATTTTTTAAAAATCCCGAAAAGTTCAGCTGGCGTATTTCTCCTGATGGTGAATATATTTCTTACCTGAGTCCGCACAACGGGCATACCAATGTATTTGTAAGGAAAATTTCAGACAGCACAGCCATCCCGGTAACCAATGATACGGTGAGAAACATTTACCGGTACCAATGGAAAGGCAGCCGCATTCTTTACCTGCAGGATGTTGGTGGTGATGAGAATTTTCAGTTGTTTTCTGTAGGCAGCGATGGTAAAGACCAAAAGGCATTAACGCCTTTTCCAAAAGTACGTACAGAGATACAGGATGACTGGCGTGATATAGCCGGCAAGGAAAAAGAAATAATGATCCTGTTAAACAAACGTGATGCCCGGTTCTTTGATCCGTACAGCATCAATATTGAAACAGGAGAATTGAAAGTGTTATTTCAGAATGATAAGAACTACGACAGCTGGGTTACTGATCATACCGGTATCATCAGGATTGCGGGAAAAACTGACGGCGTAAACACAACCTATTTCCATCGTGCAACAGAAGCTGCTGCGTTCGATTCTTTTCTTACCACCACTTATAAAGATCAGTTTGCCATACAGTTCTTTACATTTGATAATAAGAATATTTATGTATCAAGCAATATCGGCAGGGATAAATCAACCATTGTAGAATACGATCTTGCTGCAAGAAAAGAAATAAAGGAAATTTATGCCAACCCGGAGTATGATGTTGATGGATTGAGTTATTCTGAAAAGCGCAAAGTACTTACCCATGCTTCATTCACATCCTGGAAAAGAGAGAATCATTTCCTTGATAAAGAAACAGGGGCGGAGTATAAAAAAATGCAGGATAAATTTAAAGGATACGAGATCGGTATCTATGGAAACAATAATGCCGAAGATAAATTTGTGGTTTGGACAGGTAATGACAAAGTAGCCGCCAAATATTATTTCTACGATAAAAAAACAGGCGACACCAAATTTTTAGCAGATGCTTTCCCATGGCTGAAGGAAGAAAATATGGCAACCATGAAACCTGTTGAATATAAATCAAGAGATGGGTTGACCATTCATGGCTATCTCACTTTGCCCAAAGGTTACGAAGCTAAAAACCTGCCGGTTGTAATCAATCCACATGGAGGCCCGTGGGCCAGGGATGACTGGGGCTTTAATACAGAAGCACAAATGTTTGCCAACCGTGGCTACGCAGTTCTGCAAATGAATTTCCGTGGATCGACCGGTTACGGAAAAGATTTCTGGTTAAAGAGCCAGAAGCAATGGGGCAAAACCATGCAGGATGATATTACTGATGGTGTACAATGGCTGATCAAGGAAGGTATTGCCGATCCAAAACGTGTGGCCATCTATGGCGCCAGCTATGGCGGCTATGCAACACTGGCAGGCGTAGCCTTCACACCCGATCTGTATGCCTGTGCGGTTGATTATGTTGGCGTAGCAAATATGTTCACCTTTATGAAAACCATACCACCATATTGGGAGCCATATAAAGCTATGTTTTATGAATTGGTAGGCGACCCTGTAAAAGACAGTGTGTTGCTTGCAGCCGTTTCACCGGCTTTGCATGCAGGCAATATAAAAACACCTTTGTTTGTTGCACAGGGAGCAAACGATCCCCGTGTTAATAAAGCCGAAAGCGACCAGATGGTGGAAGCCTTAAAGAAAAGGGGCGTAGCGGTTGACTATATGGTTAAGAATGATGAAGGCCACGGCTTTCACAATGAAAACAACAAGCTTGATTTTTACAGAGCAATGGATAAATTCTTTGAGAAATACCTTTCGGGTAAACCGGTTGAGCCTAAGAAGCAGTGACCGGAAAAAGGTTGAATGAGTTTATAAGTTGATAAAGTTAAAAAGGTGGCAGTTCCTGCGGGAATTGCCACCTTTTAGTTAGGTGCAAGCCTGTTTGAGCCGGCAACGGCTTAAAAAGTATTGGCTACGGCTTAAAAAGCATTGGCGTAGCAGCCAGTTGAGGTAGATCCGCTTCCAGTTGAGGTAGATCCGCTTCCCGTTGAGGTAGATCCGGTTCCAGTTGGGGTAAATCCGGTTCCAGTTGAGGTAAATCCGTTTCCCGTTGAGGTAGATTCTGCCACAGTTGCAGTTGCTTCGCTTCCCGTTGGGGCTGCTTCGATTCCCGTTGAGGTAGCTTCGGTCACTTTGTCGTAAATGGGTAAGAAGATGGGGTAACTGGTAGAGGAGATGGTTTAATTGTAATTGAAGAAGTGCTGACAGGCATTTTAAGGGTTGATATTGTTGACGGCAGTTAGGATTGTACTATTTAAGTAGGCTGATTTTGTATATAAGGATATTGGAAATGGAGGGGAACTTATGCAGGAAGGTGTGTATATTACGGAGTTAGCGCTTAGCTTTAAAGAAACTTTATATTCTGAATGAACTTTTATTACACAGCCCGAACGACATACGACAAGTCTAACAATGAAGGAAATGCCTGGGAAAAATATATCGAATGGAGTAGACTTTTTCATATCAAAGAGTTGGTTTCTCTTGATTACATTCTTAATAGTGTCATATTTGACCCGGATCGGAATAGTGAATTAGATTTTAGTCATATTATACAAGATGAACTCTATGAAACTGGCTTTTTTACTCCACTTGATTACGTTCTTCAAAAGGTTAAGCATGAAACCAAATTTAACTTGCTTGCAGGCATAATAAAGCCAACGCAGGACTGCACTGACATCGTTCTCCAGGATTTTGAATTTGTCGGATATGATTTACTTGATAAATGCTATGACATTTCAGCTCTTACCAATTGCGGAGGTTTTGACGAAACCTTTCTCCCATCTGAATTAAATGAATTTGGTTTGATTGGTAATTTTGCAAGAGCAGTAGATATCAATACCAAACTCTTCGAAAATAACTCGGAAGAATATCATGCAGATACAAACATTATAGCGGTTTGGAGGCACAAAACGATTGGACGTCTAATTCATGTTTAATAAAAAAGTCGAACCGCTCTCTTCGCCTCGTTTCGTGGCGCACGAAACGTTCGCTTTAATAAAATGTATTTAAACAACATTCACCAAAAAATAATTTTTCTTTCCCTTTTGTACAAGAATATATTTATTGTGAAGTAATAATGAACTATCAACTTTCAACTCTACACTTTCAACTTTCTTACGGTTAATACTTACGCCGCCGCCCTGTACCATTTTTCTTGCCTCGCCTTTGCTGGGGAAGATATTCGTTTCAGCTAAAAAAGAGACCACATCAATACCGGCATCAATTTTATCTTTTGCAAAATCGAATTTTACAAGTCCGTTCATTTTTTCAAAGTCTTCTTCGCTAAGATCTTCTGCGGCTTTGTTTTGATTATCAAACACTTCTTTTGTGGTTTCTAAAGCTTCATTGTATTTGTCTTCACCATGTACAAAAATGGTTACTTCTCTTGCCAATGTTTTTTGTAAAACTCTTTTTGATGGATCTTTTTTTTGCTCAGCAATCAGATCATTGATAGTTTGTTCATCAAGAAAAGTAAATATTTTTATCCAGGCTTCGGTGTCTGAATCACTTGCATTTAACCAGAACTGATAAAATTCGTAAGGTTTGGTTTTATTTGCATCCAGCCAAATGTTTCCCTGTTCTGTTTTTCCAAATTTGCCGCCATCTGCTTTTTTTATCAGCGGGCTTGTAAATGCAAAAGCTTCGCCGCCGCATTTTCTCCTGATCAGTTCGGTGCCGGTAACAATATTTCCCCACTGGTCGCTGCCACCCATTTGCAACTTGCATTTTTTGTTCTGGTAAAGCCAGTAAAAATCGTAGCCCTGTACCAGTTGATAGGTAAATTCAGTAAAGCTCATGCCGGCTTCTCCTTCGAGTCTTTTCTTTACACTGTCTTTTGCCATCATGTAGTTTACAGTAATGTGCTTACCGGTATCTCTTATAAAATCCAGGAACGAAATTTCTTTGAACCAATCATAATTATTGGCCATTTCTGCAGCATTGGGTTTGCTATTATCGAAGTCTAAAAACTTTTCAAGCTGTGCTTTTACACCGGCCACATTTTTATTTAAAACATCTTCACTCAATAAATTCCTTTCTTCACTTTTACCACTGGGGTCGCCCACCATACCTGTTGCGCCACCTACAAGGGCAATGGGTTTGTGCCCCGCTTTTTGCAGGTGAACCAGCAAAATGATCTGTACCAAACTGCCTATATGCAGGCTATCAGCTGTAGGGTCAAAGCCAATATATGCGGTTGTCATCTCTTTGTCTAATTGCTCCTTTGTTCCGGGCATTATGTCCTGGATCAATCCCCTCCATTGTAATTCTGCTATTAAAGGCTTCATCTCAGTCTAAAAATTAATCTATTTTCTTAAAAATTATATTTCGGCAAAAGTGCTTATAAATATTGATAAAAACATAAGTTTCTCACTTATTTAAACGTAAATCCACAGGCATCTTTTTAGCCATATCGGGTGTCTTTTACAACGGAATTAAAATAAATCCGGCAATGCATAAAAAATATCCAACATGTGTATCTGAATTTGTACTAATAAGCTTAATTTTATATTGATATATTGACACAATTTACCAAGTATTTTTACGTTATTGCTTTTGTCTACCTAACAAAATTCAATAACCATCGATAACCAACCTAACGTTATTATGAGATCTTACACTAAAATATACCTAATATTTTTGTTGATTTTTCCTTTGTCACTTTCTGCACAGCTACGAAAATATTCAAACGAATTTTTAAATATTGGCGCCGGAGCAAGGGGACTTGCAATGGGTGGTGCCCAGGTAGCTTCTGCAAAAGATGCTACTGCAGGATATTGGAACCCTGCCGGTTTAACAGGCATTAAGGAAAAAGCCAATGTAGGCCTGATGCATGCCGATTATTTTGGCGGTATTGCCAAATACGATTACTTAGGCGCTGCATTACCCATACAGGATAATAAAAGGGCCCTTGGTATTTCTATTTTAAGATTTGCTGTGGATGATATTCCCAATACTTTATTTTTAGTAGAGCCAGACGGAAGGGTTAATTATGACAATATCCAGAGTTTCTCAACTGCGGATTATGCCTTCTTACTGTCATTTGCACAAAAAATAAAAGAAACAGAAAAAAAGCAAGTCAGCTTTGGATTGAATGCAAAAGTGATCTACCGCAAAGTGGGCAAGTTTGCATCGGCCTGGGGTTTTGGGCTGGATGCCGGTTTACAGGCACATGGCGAAAGATGGAATTTTGGCGTTGTTGCAAGGGATATTACCACAACTTTTAACGCCTGGTCATTTACTTTTACCGAAAAGGAAAAAGAGATGTTGTACCTCACTAAAAATGATATCCCGGTAAAATCCACGGAGCTTACAGCGCCCCGTTTGATCGTTGGCGGCGGATATAATTTTAAAATGGGCAAATCTCTTGACCTGATGGTTGAGGCCAACGTGGATGTAACCTTTGATGGCAAAAGAAATACGGTTTACAGTGGTAATACGATCAGTATCGATCCGCATATTGGTTTGGAAGCTTCTATAAAAGACGTGTTTTTTATAAGGGCGGGTATCACCAATTTTCAAAGAGGTACACAGGATGGCGATACAACAAACAAAAAGAAAGTTTGGATCTACCAGCCAAGTGCCGGTGCAGGGTTTAAAATTAAGAACATCATGATCGATTACGCATTTACAAACCTTGCCAACCAGTCGAACCCATTATATACCCATATATTTTCATTGCGTTTTAATCTAGTAGCTAAAAAAGAAACTGAATAAAATAATTTACAACCAGTATGAAAAAAATTCTATCGGCACTAATAATCCTGTTGTTTGCTTTTAACAGCAATGCCCAGTTGAACAACAGTTGGATCGATTACAGCAAAACCTATTATAAATTCAAGTTGGCAAAAGATACATTGACACGTATTTACCAGCCTGTACTGGCTGCCGCCGGGTTAGGGTCCATACCTGCACAAAACTTCCAGTTATGGCGCAATGGAAAAGAAGTACGCATGTTTACATCTGTACCAACAGGCGTTTTAGGCAGCGGCGATTACCTTGAGTTTTGGGGCGAAATGAATGATGGCAAACCAGATAAAGCCCTTTACCGTAACCCCGATTTTCAGATGTGCGAAAAATACAGCCTGGAAACAGATACGGTTACTTATTTCCTTACCGTTAACACTGTTGGTACCAACCTGAGGTACCTGGCTACAGCAAATCCCACAGTTGGAACCCCATTACCTGTAGAACCATATTTCATGCGCAGGATAGAACAACATTACAAGAACCAGATCAATAAGGGTTATGCAGCAGTTATTGGCGAGTATGTGTATTCTTCTTCGTATGATGCCGGAGAAAGCTGGACCAGTGATAATATTGCACCGTGCTGCTCGGCGGTAAAAGTTTTGGATAATATAAATAAGTATACCGGAGGGCCACAAAATAATGTAATGTTTACAATTACTGCTGTGGGCAATGCATTAAACCCAAGGGACCTGGTGTGTAAAATACAAAATACCCAGGTTGGTGGTGTAATGCCTATGCCTTATTTCAACCAGCGTAAAGACACTATCAGGAACCTGCCGCTTACAATTTTAAACAGCCCGTCTTTTATTGGAGTGAGTATTAATGGTAACTCAACGCTTACAACAGACCGGATTGTGGTAAGTTGTTTTTCTGTTACCTATCCTGCGACATTTAATTTCAACAACGAAAAGAATTTTTATTTTGAATTAAAGGATAACGCTTTAGGCAATCACCTGGTAATAACAAACTTTAATACCAATGGCGTAGCGCCTATCTTATACGATTACAATGGCGGAAAAAGGATAATCGGGGATATCAGTACCGCAGGCCAGGTAAAATTTGTACTGGCGCCTTCAACAGATACTTTACGGAGATTTAACCTGATGAGTGGAGATGTATCCAACAACTCGGTTTCTATATCATCTTTAACAGCAAAAACATTTATTAATTATGCTACCCCGGCAAACCAGGGTAATTATTTAATTATCAGTAACCCGGCTTTGTATAATAATGGCTCTGGCGTAAACAATGTGGATTTATACCGCCAATACCGCAGTAGCGCTCAGGGGGGTAGTTTTAATGCAAAAATTTATAATGTAGAAGAACTGAACGATCAGTTTGGATTTGGTATTAAAAAACACCCTTCGGCCGTACGTGATTTTATTCTGTATGCCAACCAGCAATTTAATCCTGCCCCTAAATATGTATTTATAATAGGGCGTGGATTAAGCTACCTTGACTATAGTACTTATTTATCTAATCCTGCTGTAGAACAGTTAGATATGGTACAAACTTTTGGCTGGCCTGCATCAGATGTATTATTAGCCAGTACTCCGGGCACATGTGTTCCGGTAATTCCTATTGGCCGCCTTGGAGCTATCAATGGAACTGAAGTGGGTTATTACCTGGATAAAATGAAGCAATACGAACAGTTACAGCAATCTCCCAGCCAAACCGTTGCTGATAAAGGCTGGATGAAAAATATGCTGCATACCATTGGCGGATCCGACAGCCTGGAAAATGCACAATTTGCCGTTTATATGAATGGATATAAGGCCACTATTGAAGATACTTTGTATGGGGCCCGTGTGCAAACTTTTGCAAAAACTTCAGTGGCAGCTATCGAACAACAACAAAGCCAGAAAATTGCAGACCTGTTCCAGGAAGGCCTTAGCTATGTAAAATATTTTGGCCATTCATCAGCCAATGAACTTGCCATCAATTTAAACTATCCCGAGAATTACTCAAATACAGGCAAATATCCGTTTATGCATATAAGCGGTTGTACGGTTGGAAATTTCTTTACTTACAATCCACAACGCCTGATTGGTTATGCCGGGATGTCTTTATCCGAAAAATATGTTTTGATCAACCAGAAAGGTGCTATCGGCTTTTTAGGTAGTACGCATTTTGGAATTGCGCCTTTCCTGAATTTCTATAATACCGAGCATTATCAGAACCTGGCCTCCCGTATGTATGGCAATACCATCGGTAATCAATTAAGAGCTACAGCACAAGTGCTGGGTGCCAATCCTGCAAGTTTAGATTATTATACCAGGATGCATATTGAACAGATAAACCTGCATGGCGATCCTGCATTAAAGATAAATTCATTTGCAAAACCTGATTATGTTATTGAAGACCAGCTGGTAAAATTTACCCCTTCGATCATTACGGTGGCAGATGTGAATTTTAATGTTATGGTGTACGTAAAGAATATAGGCCGGGCTATCATGGATTCTATCAGGGTAAGGATCAGGCAAAAATTGCCAGACAATACGATCAGGATACTTTATAACCAGGTTATTCCCGCTACATTGTACATGGATTCGTTCAACCTGACCGTACCTATTAACCAGTTAACTGATAAAGGGCTTAATCAATTACTGGTTTCGGTTGATGCAGATAGCCGTGTTGATGAACTATCTGAAACAAACAATGAGCTATCAAAAGATTTTTACATTTTAGAAGATGAATTGAGGCCTATTTCTCCTTATAACTATTCAATAGTTGGCCAGCAGAACATAACCTACTATGGAAGTACTGCGAACCCCCTTAGCAGCTTACGACAGTACGTTATGGAAATAGATACCACTGAATTATATAATTCGGCATTTAAGAAAACATACAATATGTCGGGAGTTGGCGGTATTGTGGAATTTAAACCAACCAACCTTACATTTACTGATAGTACAGTTTATTACTGGAGAACAGCTACAGTTCCACCTCCGGGAAATAATTATATATGGAACAGTTATTCATTTATTTACCTGGCAAACAGTACATCCGGGTTTAATCAGTCGCACAATTATCAGCATGTGAAATCTCAAATGAGCGACATGAATTACAGTGCAGATAATAAATGGAAATTTAATGCTTCAAATAAAACTGTAAAAATTAAGAATGGGGTTTTCCCATCGGCTGCAAACCTTGCACAGGATTTTGCTGTAGAGATCGATGGGGCAAATGATATTCAGAGTTCGTGTGGTATATCAGCGATCATTTTTAATGTGTTCAGTCCTTTTGATATGGTACCCTGGAGAAATAATTATCCTGTTGGCCCGGGTTTGTATGGTAGTGATCTTCCTTGTGGCGCCGCACGTAGATGGAATTTTCAGTACAATGTGTTGAGCCAGGCAAACCGTATTGCTGCGGTTAACTTTTTAGATCTGGTGCCGGATGGATATTATGTAACAGCAAGATATATCTCAGGTATAAATACTACTACCAATACCTATGCCGCTGAATGGGCAAATGATACCCTTGCACCAGGAATGGGGCATAATAACTCATTATATCATCGGTTAAAAGATGCCGGTTTTGTAGATATAGATTCATTTAACAGGCCAAGGGCATTTAATTTTATTTATAAAAAACGGGATGCTTCATTTACACCATCATTCTTGTTCTCGGCAGGCACAACCGATAAGATCGTTTTGAATACGGTAGCTCCTACAATTAAAAGTTCGGGCACGGTAACTTCCCCGCTGTATGGCCCTGCCACAAAATGGACCCAGTTTCACTGGCGTGGCAAAAGAGAAGAAAGCACTCCGGGCGATTCAGTGCGCTTTAATATAGTAGGTGTTACAACTGCAGGTGTGGAGACCAATCTTTTCACGATCGATTCTACCCAGAAAGATGTGGATATATCATCTATTAATGCAAGCCTGTATCCGTACCTTAAACTTAAAATGTATACACGTGATACTATCCAGGGAACGCCTTACCAGTTAAGGTACTGGAGAGTGAACGGTGCTTATGTTCCCGAAGGGGCTGTTGCACCAAATATTCTTTTTGTAATGAAGGATACTGCCGAACAGGGGGAAATAGTAGATTTTAAACTGGCATTCAAGAATATAAGCGGGGTTGCTTTTGTGGATAGTATGAAAGTTAATTTTACCATCACCGACAGGAATAATAATCCTACGCCGTTATCGCTTCCTAAAGGGAAAGTGCTGATATCAGGCGATACGATGGTGATCAACTATAAAATTGATACCAAAAATTATCCCGGCGCCAACACCATTTTTGTTGACATAAACCCGAACAATGCACAACTGGAGCAATACCATTTTAATAATGTATTGTTTAAAAACCTGTTTGTAAAAGCAGATAATTTTAATCCATTGCTGGATGTAACTTTTGATGGTGTGCATATCCTTAATAAAGATATCGTATCGGCCAAGCCTCATATTCTGATCAGCCTTAAAGATGAGAACCGCTTCCTGTCCCTGAGCGATACTGCTTATTTAAAAGTACAGGTTCGTTTCCCTGATGGCACATTGCGTACCTATCATTTTGGCGACAGTTTGCGTTTTACACCAGCTAATTTATCTACCGGTAATAATACAGCAACTATTGATTTTTCACCTTATTTCCCCGAAGATCCCAACGATCCTGAGCCAATATATGAACTGATAGTTTCAGGAAGAGATGTTATTGGAAATACTGCAGGAGCAATTGAACATCATGTATCATTTAAGGTGATTTCCAAATCAATGATCTCCAATTTGCTTAATTATCCAAATCCGTTCACAACATCAACGGCCTTTGTATTTACCATTACGGGTTCTGAAGTACCGCAGAATATGCGTATACAGATATTGACCATCACCGGTAAAATAGTACGGGAAATTAATTCGAGTGAACTTGGCCCGATACATGTTGGCAGAAATATCACAGAGTTTAAATGGGATGGCACCGATATGTACGGAGCCAAACTGGCCAATGGTGTTTATCTATACCGTGTGCTTACAAATCTTAATGGTAAATCGTTGGATAAGTATAAAGCTGAAGGAGATAATACCGATAAGTATTTTAACAAAGGATATGGTAAGATGGTATTGATACGATAGTAATTTTAATTAAATCATACAAGGCTGTCCCGTACTTTCGGGACAGCCTTTTTTATTCGTTACCTTTGTACATAAAAAATAAATTCATGGCTAAAATAGCTATTAACATAGCCACAGGCAGTTTGCAGCAGGAAGATATGATCGTGGGGATCGATTTGGGAACTACCAACAGCCTGGTTGCGATCATACACCCCGAAAGTAAAAAGCCCGTTGCGTTAAAAGAACATAACAGCAGTTCACTGGTTCCATCAGTTATTCATTTCGGAAAAAATGCAAATATTACTGTTGGCGATGAAGCAAAGCAATACCTGGTCTCCGATCCTGCAAACACTGTTTTTTCTGCAAAACGGCTAATGGGTAAAACGTATAGCGATGTAAAAAATAATTCAACTTCGCTGGCATATAAGATCATTGATGATGAAAATAAGCTGGTGAAAGTACAGGTTGAGAATGTGTTTTATTCGCCGGTTGAACTCTCATCGCTGATATTGGCAGCATTAAAAAAGCAGGCAGAGCATATTTTAAAAACACCTGTAGGTAAGGCTGTAATTACCGTGCCTGCTTATTTTAATGATGCACAAAGACAAGCTACACGTGATGCCGGTAAACTGGCGGGGCTGGATGTGCTTCGTATTATCAACGAACCTACTGCAGCCAGTCTTGCATATGGTTTTGGATTAAATAAAGAAGAAACAAAAACAATTGCAGTGTATGACCTCGGTGGTGGCACTTTTGATATTTCGATATTGAATATAAATGGTGGAATATTTGAAGTATTGTCAACCAATGGTGATACTTATTTGGGCGGGGATGATTTTGACGCAGCAATCGTTGATCACTGGCTGGAAGAAAACGCATTCAATGGAGACGTGTCAAAGCACAGGCAGGTACTCAGGTTAAAAGCGGAGGAAGCAAAAAAATATTTATCATCAAACGAGTTGTTTAAAACTGTTTATGATGATAAAGAAATTTCGATAAGCAGGGAAAAACTTGACGCAGTAATAAAACCTATTGTGGAAAGAACGATCGCTTCCTGTAAAAATGCCTTAAAAGATGCCAGGCTAAAAAAGAATGATATAGATGAGATCATAATGGTAGGTGGAAGTACCAGGGTGCCACTGGTAAAAGAAATGGTGAGCACATTTTTTGAAAATAAATTAAATGATACGGTAGACCCGGATGAAGTGGTTGCTTTGGGTGCTGCTATACAGGCCGATATCCTGGCAGGCAACACAACAGATATGCTGCTGCTTGATATTACGCCATTGTCTCTTGGTTTGGAAACAATGGGAGGGTTAATGGATGTTTTATTACCACGTAATTCTAAGATACCTGCCAAAGCATCAAGACAATACACAACTTATAAAGATGGACAAAGCGGCATGAAGATAGCCGTTTACCAGGGGGAAAGGGATATGATTAAAGATAACCGCCGGCTTGCTGAATTCAATTTAACGGGCATACCCGGCATGCCTGCAGGTTTACCCAAAGTTGAAATAAGTTTTCTGATAAATGCTGATGGCATATTGGCTGTAAATGCCAAAGAACTGCGAAGCGGCGTGGAGCAATCTATTGAAGTAAAGCCCCAATATGGATTAACCGATGAAGACGTTGAAAAAATGCTGCTGGATTCTATGGAACATGCTAAAGAAGATATGGATATACGAGCTTTAACAGAGGCAAAAACCGAAGCGGAACAACTGCTGCAAACCACCGAAAAATTTATGCAGAAGAATTTTGAAAATTTAACGCAGGCTGAAGTAACTGCCACTTCACTGGCTATGCAGGCACTGCAACTTTCGCTTGATATGAATGACAAGAACCTGGTACAGGCCAAAACAGAAGAACTGAATGATATTTCCCGTCCGTATGCTGAAAGAATTATGGATATGGCTGTAAGTAAAGCAATGGCGGGTAAAAAAATATAATAGGAAATCTATTTTAAAAAGCGCCGCAGCCCTGTTTTATAAAAGATCAGTTTAATTTTATTTTTCAAAAATTCTTTTGATTTTGTTAAAGTTTTTTTACGAAAACTGTAAGAAGCCTTGGTTAGGAAAATAGTATCGTGATAGATAGTTCCCGCAACTATTGGCTGAAAGAAATAATGATAATAGGATTTTCTTGTAATTAGATCCGGGCAGTTTATCGTGGAATAGCCATGGTACGATATTTCGTTACATTCAAACAAAACCATTCTGTTAAATGAAGGGAGTATTTTAGTAAAGCAGCTGCTTTTATCCCAGAGTTCTAATTGTCCTCCCCATTCTTCCTTCCATCCTTTATTAAAAAATATCAGCAGGTTTAATTTTCTTTGTTTTTTATGTATGGGGTGTATGTTATAATCAAGGTGAATATCCAGGAAACTCTTATTTCCTCCCTGGTGTAAACCTGCACCAAGCCTGTCATCAATTGAGCTTAGGCCTTTTAAACCTGTAACATTGCTTACCCATTCATTTAGTAAAGGGGAGTGAATGAAAACATTTAATTGCTGAATAATGGGATCAAATTTGTCAAAAGAGGAATCTTCGGCCTTATGTTCATTAATTCCTTTGTACCTCACCTTCATAGAATCAATGGAAGGAAAAACTGCTTCAACCTGTTCTGCGGCCTCTGTAATAAGAAAATTATCAATAACCAAAAATTTGAATGGTTCTTTATTATTAAATGAATAATTAAGTTCCTTTATTTTTTCACTATCTAAAAGCCCAGGATTGATTATCATTTGACTGGCATTCATATGGATTTGTTGGGTAACACTTTTTTTGTAAATAAATATAAAGACGGTATCAATAAAAAAGGTGTCAAAGGTAAAAAAAAGCGGTTATGCCATTCATCACATGAAAAGATCACACTTATCCAGATGATTATGGTTAATGAAATAAAGTAAATAAATGATACAGGGGTCGCCGTTTTAAACCTGCCAATTGCTAAAAGAATTAAAAGGTATAAAGGATAAAAATAAGTAATCATAAAAACATTATGGCCATTTGAATAAAACGGTCTTGTAAGTCCAAAAAAGGCTTTGGATTTTAACAAGGCTAATCTGCTAAACTGGTTAAAATTGTGAACAATATAATAAAATAGTCCATAAAGGGTATTACCATTTGAACTGGTTTTGAGGTTTGTATCATACGGTAAAGTTGGCACATCACAAATAATACGTTCATCTTTAAAAGGTAAAATGATATCAATGCTGCCTCCGCTGCCCATAATAATATTGAGTAAAAATAGAACCACGGCAGATAGTGAGCAAAAAAGTAATACTCTCTTTAAAAGAGATATTTGACTTGACAGGATAAAAAATAGATAAATTACGGTAGCACCGGCAAAAAAAATGCCGGTTGGCCTTGTTATACAAAGCAACACTAACAGCAAACTACAGGTAAAAATATTTTTTACATTGAAACGTGAAATGGATAAAAAAAAACAACTGAAAATAGCAGATAAACTAAAAAATATCGATTCGGTATACAGGAACGAATTGTAAATTTGGTAAGGGTAGCAAATAATTAATAACAGGCAGCAAATAGCGGCCAGGCTTTCCGATAAATAGTATTTTACTAAGAAGGTGTACAGAAAAAAGAGGGCAAAAAAGTTAAGTAGTAACTGAAAAAAAATGATCAATTCGTATCCAAAACCTGTTTTCAATTTTAAATAGATCAAAAATATTTCTGTAAAATACATGAAGTAACTGGTGGCACTTAAATGGCCATGAGATATTAAATTGTTGGCTTCATTAATAAACCTGCTTCCTTCTCCATCAAGTTTTATCCCGTTTGTTATAAGCAGATAGGATTGAATTAGCAACCATACAAATAGAAGCGAAATCAGCTCTTTTTTTCTCCAAAGTATTTGTGCCAGGCTATTCATAGTAAGTTTTATTTTTTTAAAATCATTTTTGCTTTATGCTTTAAAAAATAGGATTCGTAATATTTAAAGCTTAAATGACTTACAATATATGTTGCAGGAATACAAATTAGTACATTGATTAAATGGATGGTTTGTTTGTCTGGGATATAGTTTAAGTGAATAAAAAGACTATTTAGTAGTGAAAATCCTATTAAAAATATGGGTATGTGAAAAACATACAATCCATAAGAAATTTTACCGGTATATCTTAAAATGCCTGAAGTTAAAATTAAGTTCATGGTTTTATTATTATTGGATAATGCAATCCAGATAATACCAGCATAAAAAATTGCAATAATTGTAAAACCGATTGTGTTCATAAACATGCTGTTCTTAACGGGTGTTTTACTAATAATAATTCCTGCTAATAAAATTATTATTATTGCAGATATGAATACTTTAAAATACTTTTTATTCTCCAGTATAGAAGATTTTTTACCGATCAGCATGTAAAGGATAAATCCGATCAGCAAGGAATCCATTCTGAAAAACGTATTCCAGTAGATTTTTTGATATTCACTGTCTTGAAAAAAGTAATAATAGTATATAAGACGAGTTAAAAGCACTAATAGTATCAGCACCAATCCTAGGTTTAATAATTTTCTTTTCTCTTTTATCATTGTAATAAATAAAGGGAAGACCAGATAAAACTGCTCTTCCACACAAATAGACCAAAGATGACTTAAATGAGTAGTTATTGTTACATATTCAAATATAAATGTCCAATTCTGTATAAAAAGAAAAAATTGCCACCAGTGATCCTCATAAAATTTAAAAGAGTGTAAGGTTGCTTTCGAAGAAAGTAAAAACCAGCCTGTAAAAAAAACTATTAAAAATCCGAAATATAAAGGCACAATTCTTAAAAACCTGTTGCGGTAAAATTTCAATAATAATTTACTGTCATCTATATATGGTAATAACCTGCTGGTTATCAAAAAGCCGGATAATACAAAAAAGAGATCAACACCCGTCCATCCAAAATTGCACAAAGGTAAGTGAGGAAAATAGTGAAAACACATTACCATTAAGATAGCAATTCCTCTCAATCCATCCAACTGTGGGAAGTGAATATTGTTGCTAAATTTTTTTTGACCAGTCAAGACGGGGAATTATTTTTATTATTAGAATGTGGCTTAAATAATAACTAATCCGAAAAAAATGTATAATCAGTTCGCACTGATTCTTTGGTGTTGTTACAATTTAGAAACTGAATTAAACGCATTTCTTTAATTTTCGGCTGCTGCCGTGGTAAAATTAATACTGTCTTTAAGAAAAACTGAATGTTGATTAAAAATTTCATTAAAAATGTGGCGAAATAAATTGACGTTGCTGAACTGTTTTTTTAATGGGTTTAATTTTTTTTCCGGATATCTGATAGCGCAAAAATTGTTATAGTTATATGAACAGAATTCCTTTGAGTTGTAGTATCTGAAGCCATGATCGCTCATTAAAATAATAACTGCCTGAGAATCTTTACTAATAATGGCTTCAGTTAACCCAATTATTTTTTTATTGCTGTATTTAAGATATGAAAGAAATAGGCTTTTGTTACGCAGGATACTGTCAGATTCTAAATTTATGATAGAATTTGAATTACCGACGCTGTCATAAAAATATGGCTGATGGGGTAGTAAAAAGTGACAATAGGTAAATTGGGGAACATTCTCTTTCTTATTAACAAGTTTAAGAAGGTTTTCGGTTACTTTGTTGTTATATTCTTTAATATCCCCAAAATAGATTTTTTGAAAAAAAACCATTGATTTTTTTCCCGTTACCAATATCCAGCCAAGGTCCTTAATGAATCTGTTATGAAAAAGCTTGTCTGTTAACAAACGGGTGTGACCAAGAACAAAAGAACTGCTGCCCAAACTTTCGTGATCCTGTACATCGAAAATTGAAAATGAATTAACAGAATAACCAAGCTTTTGAAATATGTTAAAAACTAGGCCATTCTTTATTTCCTTGTACCGTTCCTGCAACAATCTTTGCTCATTATTCAATTCTTTTTTTTTAACCAAAGGAATATATTGCATATTGAATATTGAAGACATACTATAAGCTGTTGCACTGTAATTTGAAAAAATAGGCATTTGTTCAAAATGCTGAAATTTAAGAGCCTCGTAAAACTTATCATTTTTAAAACCAAAACTATCCTGCAGGCTTTGATAGCCAGGATATTCATCAAACAACAGGAAATAAACATTGGGCTTTTGCTGAATTACGTCATAGTTGAACGCAATGTTTTTATTAAGAGTGGTTTTAGTATTGTATTTGATGATAAGAGAAACGCTATCATAAAAACAATAGATTAACAATAGTAAATTAAGGTAAAGAGTGAACTTTTGCTGCAAAGCAAACCTTTTGCGAAAAAAAATAATCGCTCCGGTAATTCCCACAAAAAGTATTGGAACCAATATTGAATACCGCTGGAGTGATGGAAACGGTTTTAAATGATCCTGTATTGCTCCAAAAAAGAGATAAAAGAGACTAATAAAAAAAGTAATTAGACCTGCAAAAAGAATATTGCGAAAAAAAATAAATAAAAGGCAAAATAATGCAACAATTGCTAAGAGAATAAAACATCCGGTTTTTATTGTTTCGCTCAAAGATATAAAGCCAAAATTTTCAGCAACACCATGCAGACAAAAAAAAAGAGCTAGCAAAAAAGGAAATAGAGGTATTTTTTTTAAAAAATTCATTTTTTAAATATTTTCCTAAGGTAGGAATAAGAAAAGGGACTAAAGTGAAAATTGCAATAATATGCGTAAGTGAATTATTTTAAGGTTTGAATTCTGTTCACATATTTCCCAATCACATCCCACTCAATATTCACTATATCATCTTTTTTAAGTGAACTCATATTCGTGTGTTCAAACGTATACGGGATAATGGCTACCGAAAAATGGTTACTGGTTACATTAAAACAGGTGAGGCTGATGCCGTTTACAGTTACAGAGCCTTTTTCGATAATAAATGCAGCAAACTGCCAAGGAAAGGAAAAACTGTATTCCCAACTGCCGGCTTTATCAACCACTTCCATACAGGTTGCTGTACAATCAATGTGCCCCTGTACAATATGCCCATCAAGCCGGCCATTCAACTTCATACAACGTTCCAGGTTAATAACAGTATCATTTGTCCAGCTGCCTAAATTTGTCTTTAAAAGCGTTTCATCTATGGCTGTTACCCGGTGCATGCCATTATTTATTTCTTCAACTGTAAGGCAAATCCCGTTATGGCTAAGGCTTTGGTCAATTTTTAGCTCTCCCGCCAGCGGAGATGCCACCCAGAAACTTTTATTGGTTCCTGTAGTTATGATCTCTTTAATTAAGCCGGTATTTTCTATTATTCCAGTAAACATTTATCAAATTTCGGATTTTGTTACAAAGAATTTCATTATTTAAATATTTCAGCTATCTTTGCGCCCTTAAAATCACCTAAAGGAGGTATATATTATATGTTAATTATTGATTCAAAAGATTGCGAAAACATCGACAAAGCGCTCAAAAAGTACAAAAAGAAATTTGAGAAAAGCAAAATTCTGTTACAATTGAGAGAAAGGCAGGCTTTCATCAAGCCTTCTATCCGTCGTCGCAAGGAAGTACTGAAAGCTGTTTACAAAGAGCAGGTTTCGGCTGGTAAATTCGACTAAGATTATTTAAATCAGCAATATATTAAACTGATACCCGGTTACCATAACTTTGGGTATCAGTTTTTTTATGCAGCAAAGTGTAGCTCAGCACATACAGCAATTTCTCGATTACCTTAGTTTCCAAAAAAGGTATTCGCCCCACACTATTACTTCCTACCAGAATGACCTGACCGCTTTTTTTGATTTTTTGCTTACACAGTTTGGCGAAACCCAATTAAAAGAAATAAAAACAACTTTTGTACGCTCGTGGCTTGCAGAGCTTAAGGAGCAAGGGATGGAATCTAAAAGTATCAATCGTAAGATCTCCAGCCTTAAATCATTTTTCAAATACCAGTTGAGGCAGCAAACGGTCACTGTAAGCCCAATGACAGCCATCATTTCTCCAAAAGTAAATAAACGGCTGCCACAGTTTGTTGACAAAAAAGATATCGCAACCTTATTAACGCATGTTGAATTTCCGGATGGCTGGGCAGGTAAAACCGATGAGTTGATCCTACATCTTTTTTATAACACAGGAATGCGACAAGCGGAGCTTACAGGGCTAAAAGAAACGGACATCTCAAAAAGTAACAGTACCATTAAAGTTTTGGGTAAGGGTAATAAAGAACGCATCATACCGGTAAGTAATGATTTGATAGAGAAAATGCAAGGCTACATGGCCGATAAAAGGAAGGAACTTGAGATTTTTGATAATACTGTATTGCTGGTTACCACTGCAGGCAAAAAATTATACCCAAGGTATGTTTACAGTACGGTTAACAAATACCTGGCCCTGGTTACAACTATAGATAAAAAAAGCCCTCACGTACTCAGGCATAGTTTTGCCACACATTTGATGAATAATGGCGCCGACCTGAATGCAGTTAAAGAACTTCTTGGCCATAGCAGCCTTGCTGCCACACAGATATACACACATAATACCATTGAAAAGTTAAAGGATATACACAAGAAGGCACACCCCAAGGCTTAAAAGGCAAAAATGGCACTGAATATGCTATACTATTTCTGGAGTTAATCCGTTATAAAATTATCAGATGACCACAAGTTATTTTTTGAATAATACCCTTAATTCATTAACTTCATATTGTGATCAAAAGCAAAATAAAACCCTCTTTTAATAAGCCTATGATATCAAAATCTACTTAGTTCTTTCACATTATTTTTCACAGATTAAAACCAGACGTTATGAACGTAAACATTCAGACAGTGCACTTTGATGCAGACATCAAACTAGTATCTTATATCGAGAAAAAGGTGTCGAA
>Ga0193752_1000630_pt1 | contig 32647 bp, 21 predicted proteins | sample H1c1metaG_FD_144924 | JGI IMG/M metagenome (GOLD analysis project Ga0193752, IMG submission 144924) | Soil microbial communities from a riparian zone of the East river system, Colorado, United States - H1c1 | ecosystem: Environmental > Terrestrial > Soil > Riparian zone | place: USA: East River... | reverse complement strand
GAGCGTTAGCACCTGTTCCACCGGATGGCGCCCAGAGATACGTGTACGGCCCGATACCACCGGATGCAGTTACTGAAGCGCTGCCAGTATTTCCTCCGAAACATAGCACCGGAGATGAAGTTGCAGTTGCTGTGAGCGCAGTTGGCTCTGTAATGGTCACTGAAGCTGAAGTTGTGCAACCGTTTGCATCCGTGGTTACAACGGTATAAGGGCCAGCGACGAGACCTGTTGCATTAGCACCTGTTCCACCCGAAGGTGACCAGAGATACGTGTACGGACCAACACCACCGGTTGGAGTTACAGAAGCTGTACCGGTATTACCACCGAAGCACAACACATTTGTTGAAGTGGCTGAAGAGGTCAGCAGAGGTGGTTCTGTAATCGTAACCGTTGCGGTGACTGAACATCCGTTTGCGTCAGTCACTGTTACGGTGTACGGACCTGCAATAAGCGAAACTCCCGTGAGTGCGTTACCGCCTGTTGGAGTCCACGCGTATGTGTAAGGACTTGTTCCGCCCGAAGCAGAAACTGTTGCTGAACCGTTATTGCCACCGAAACAGGAAACGTTGGTCACAGCAATAATTGTAGCCGTCGGAGAACCTGCGTTGGGAACAGTAACAGAAGCAGTGAGTGTACATCCGTTTGCATCGGTGATTAAACACGTGTACGGACCTGCATTAAGTCCTGTTGCATTCGCGCCGGTTCCACCTGAAGGTGACCAGAGATAAGTGTACGCGCCTGTTCCGCCTGAAGCAGTCACCGAAGCGGAACCGTTTGCGTTACCGCAGGTCGATTGAGTGAACGATGTTGTTGCAGCAAGTGCTGTTGGTTGCGTTACTGTTACGGAAGCCGTGTACGTACATCCGTTTGCATCGGTGATCAGGCAGGTGTAAGGACCTGCAGTAAGGCCGGTAGCATTAGCACCCGTTCCACCGGAAGGCGACCAGAGATACGTATACGCACCTGTACCACCCGACGCGGTTACTGATGCTGCACCGGTATTACCACCGAAGCAGAGTACTGCAGTGGATGTAGTAGTTGCAGTAACGGCGGTTGGTTGTGTAACAGTTGTTGTTGCCGTAGTGGTGCATCCATTTGCATCTGTACTGACACATGTGTACACACCGGCACCAAGACCTGTTGCTGTTGCACCTGTTCCACCGGAAGGACTCCACACATACGTGTAAGGAAGAACACCTCCTGAAGCAGTTACTGTTGCACTTCCTGTTGTTCCACCGAAACAAAGTACCGGTGAAGACGAAGCCGACGAAGTAAGTGCAGGCGGTTGAGTGATCGTAACTGTAGCGGTGGTTGAACAACCGTTCGCATCGGTCACCGTTACTGTGTAAGGCCCTGCGATGAGTGCAGTTCCTGTTGTACCGGTTCCACCCGTAGGTGTCCACGCGTAGGTATAAGGACCAGTTCCGCCGGATGCGGCAACTGTTGCTGAACCGTTGTTACCACCGAAGCAGGAAACGTTTACGGTTGCAGTAATTGTTGCGGTAGGAGAGCCGGCATTCGGTACGTTAACTGTTGCAGTGCCCGTACATCCGTTTGCATCGGTATAGATCACAGTATAAATGCCTGCCGCAAGACCTGTTGCCGTTGCACCTGTTCCACCGGATGGTGACCATGCATAACTGTACGGACCAACTCCGCCGCTTACAGAAACGGCCGCAGAGCCGTTTGAGTTTCCGCAGGTAGCCTGTGTGAACGATGTTGTTGCTGCAAGCGCTGTTGGCTGCGTTACGTTTACAGTGGCCGTAGTTGTACAACCGTTTGCATCGGTAACAGTTACTGACCATGTTGCTGCGGTAAGGCCGGTAATCGTATTTGTTCCGTCACCTGTTGGGTTACCCGGGGTCCAGTTGTAATTGTACGGACCTGTTCCGCCGGTTACGTTGACTGATGCACTTCCGGTATTTCCACCATTACAAAGTACAGCTGTTGCTGTTGTGGTTGTTGCGAGTGCGGTTGGTTGTGTTACCGCAACTGTTGCAGTGGTTGTACATCCGTTTACGTCCGTAACGGTTACTGACCACGTTCCTGCTGTAAGGCCGGTAACGTTTGCACTGCCATCACCGGTTGGGTTACCAGGCGTCCAGTTGTAGGTATTGCCACCTGCGCCACCTGTGGTTGAAACAGATGCTGTTCCGGTATTTCCTCCATTGCACAATGCAGGAGTTGCGGTTGCGGTTGATGTAAATGCAGGCGGTTGTGTCAATGTTACTGTAGCAATGGAAATACATCCGTTCGCATCAGTAACTGTACACGTCCACGTACCTGCGGTGAGTCCGGTAACTGCAGCTGTTCCGTCACCTGGTGGGTTACCCGGTGTCCAGTTGTAATTGTACGGTCCGGTTCCACCGGTGACTGTTACTGCCGCCGTACCATTACTTCCACCGAAACATGAAATGGGTGTTGAAGCGCTGATGGTGGCTGTTGGAGATCCGGCGTTGGTCACAGTAATTGTTCGCGTGAGCGTACAACCATTTGCATCGGTAACAGTAACCACGTAGGTACCTGCACCAAGACCGGTTGGATTCGGTCCGCTGCCGGAAGGTGTCCACGAATAGGAGTACGGTCCTGTTCCGCCGGTGACGGTAATCGAAGCAGCGCCGTTCAGGTTGCCGCAGGTTGCCGGCGTTGCTGATGTTGTTGCCGCAAGTGCTGTCGGCTGCGTGATGTTAAACGTTCTCGTGAGCGTACAACCCGCAGGCCCTGATGTGATCGTGCACGTGTAAGTGCCCGCACACAATCCTGTTGCGGACGCACCCGTTCCACCGGAAGGAGTCCATGCATAGGTATACACTCCTGTTCCTCCCGATGCAACCACTGAAGCTGCGCCGGTGCATACACCATTACATAGAATATTGGTTTGCGATTGCGTGGCGGTGATCGCCGGTGGTTGTGTGATGTTGAATGTTTGTGTTGCGGTACAACCTGCGGGACCGGATGTCACTGTACAGGTATATGTATTCGCACATAACCCGGTTGCAGATGCACCTGTTCCACCGGAGGGTGTCCAGGCATACGTGTATACGCCTGTTCCGCCTGAGGCCGTGACTGTAGCAACTCCATTGCAAACTCCATTGCACGTTAAGTTCGTTTGTGATTGAGTTGCATTGATCACAGGAACCTGCGTGATGTTGAATGTTTGCGTGATGGTACATCCTGCAGGACCAGAAGTGATGGTGCACGTGTACGGACCCGCGCATAATCCGGTAGCAGTAGCGCCCGTTCCACCCGAAGGTGACCATGCATACGTGTATACGCCGGTTCCACCCGACGCAACTACGGCCGCAGCGCCCGTACATTGACCGTTACACAGAATATTGGTTTGCGATTGTGTAGCGGTTATTGCAGGCGGTTGGGTGATCGTCAGTATTCGCGTTCCTGTACAACCGGAAGCATCCGTGACGTTTACGGTATACGTTCCTGCGCACAAAGCCGTAGCTGTGTTTGTTGCACCCACGGTTGAATTTGCTGCAGCGGGAGACCACGCAAAAGTATATGGGCCCGTTCCACCCGTGACTGTTGTCGTGGCACTTCCTGTGCATTGACCAAAACAGCCGACGTTGGTTTGTGTTCCGTTAACCGTCAGACTTCCTCCTGAAATTGGGACGGTAATTGCCTGCGTTTGCGTGATGCAGCCGCTTGTGATCGTTACGGTATATGTTCCCGCGCATAAACCGGTTGCGGTCGCTGCGTTTCCTCCCGAAGGCGACCAACTGTAGGTGTATGCACCTGCCGGGGAAACAGAAACGGAAGCTGAGCCGTTACAGTTTGAACAGGTGGCAGGTGTGGATGACGGCGTGACCGTTAACGCGCTGCTCGTCGGACATGTTGTACACGTGGTTGTTCTAAAATACACCCCCGACACACAGAGGTTGAAACAATCACCTCCCGTATTGATGTTGTAGTTTGCAGTAGTTGCACCGTTTGCCACGGTTGTATTTACCTGTTCAAAATTCCACCAGTTAGGCGGAATAGCCATCGCTGTACCATTTGCAGATGCACCGCCAATGGCCATCTGGATATCGCCAACGCCCAGGAAAGCCCTTGCATTGTTGGTCGCACCGCATACTGCAGGAGTGATCGGCATGTTGTAATTTCCAACGCCTCCGTTAATGACAATCGCACCATCGGCAATAACGAGACGGCCAGCCCAGTTTGCACTTGGAAGACTCCATACGACAAGAAGTGTTGCACCGTCCATGTCGTTTCCGCTGGTAGGTGGATTGGTCAGAAGTCCGCTGATGTTGTAAGTTCCGTTACCGCCAACTGTTGCTGTCACATCAGCGCGATACGTGTACGAACCGGCGTAACTCCAGCATTTATCAGGGCCCTGGCCGACAATCGTCATGGGATAATTTCCTGTACCGAAAGGACCTGCAACCGTAGCTGTTTGCGCAGCGCCGTTACCGGAACCTTCTGCCCAGAGGTAAGCGCGTTCAATGACTGCGCACGCGGGAATACCGGAAATTACAAATGGCGCTGGCTGGGCGACACCAATCGGGGAGAATCGTTGACCAAGACGCTGGCTGGCACGTGTATAATCAAGACCGCATTTCTGCATGTCGAAGATTACGCCGAGTGTGCCGTTACCGTTTTGTGGTGTTGGGGCAGGATCTCCAACACGTTGCGTTGCGTTGTAATTTGCCAATGGATAACCGCACGCACCGGGAACGCCGGGACATTCAGGCCCGCGGGTTTGGGCTTGTGCAAATGTTAAAATGGGAAATAGGAACGCAGCAAAAATGAAATGACGTAGGGAGTGTCTCATTTCGTTAATCGTGTTAGGGGTGTGTGGTACGCTGGTGTTTGCTTGGCTAATATATGACAAAGACCTTGATTCCCAAGTAATTTGTATGAACACATGTTGATAAAAGGAACAGCCCCGTCAAATCAATGACGAGGCTGTTTTTGACCTGAAAAAGGCTGTTTTGAATTACCTGATGAGGTTCACATGGCCTATTAAGCCGTGATAATGACCATTATAGCGTTCGGTGAAGGTGATTTTCCAAACGTAAGTATCAATTTGTGCGACCTGCGATCCGCCGTTGGCCTTGCCGTCCCATCCCTTAAGCATATCGTACGACTCAAAAATCAGGTTGCCCCAGCGATCAAAGACCATCATGTGGAAGTCCTCAACGTACTCACCGTAAGCGAAGAAAAAGTCATTTTTTCCGTCACCGTTTGGCGTGAATGTATTGGGCACGTAAAGCGTTGTGTTCGGCGCAATGTAGATGTCGGTTTCAACTGTGTCTGCACAACCATACTGGTTAACTACAATCTGCGTGATATGATAGCTGCCAGTATCATCATAGGTATTCGCTACATCGCCGCAATTCACAATCATCTGAAGTCCATTTCCGTCTCCAAAGTCCCAAAAGCAGGTGTCGCCGCCTGTACTCTGGTCATCAAATCCAAGAGTGGCTTCCTGGATTGTAAATGGCGCAGGTGTAAGAATCGCGAATCCTGCAACCGGGAATGGATACACCGTGATGTAGTTGGTTCTCGTAACCGTGCTCACGCAGCCATTAATGTCGGTAACTGTGAGGCTGACGTTGTATGTTGCCGATGCGTAGTAGCAATGGTTGGTCGGCGCGTTGTAAGCCGTATCTCCATCGCCGAACGACCAGACTACGGAAGCCATGGCCGGATTAGACAACGGAGTAAGGGTGACACACAACGGGGAACATCCGCTGGTATCGTCGGCACTGAACGAAATCGTTGGCAGCGGATTTACAGTTACGGTAACGATACCGGTATCCGCCTGGTTTCCGCAGGCATCAGCAACCACGCAGGAATACGTTGTGGTTGTTGTGGGACTCACAGTAAGCGTATTGGTATTTCCCGGGCCATTGAGCCAGTTGTACGAATACGGAGGCGCTCCGCCCGTAGGTGTCATGCTTAATGTTATGGTGCCGCCAATACAAATGGACGGAGGCGCAGACGGATTGGCGCTGATTGGAATCAACGGTGGTTCTGTAATGGTGAACGTGAATGAATTCTGGCAGCCATAATCATCCGTGACATCCACCACGTAGGTTCCAGCAGTAAGCAACGTTGCGCTTCCCGTTGCAGAAACGTTTGGAGTCCATACATACGTGAACGGACCTGTTCCACCCGTAGGTGTGAATGTGGCTGACCCATTGTTGCCTCCGTTGCACAGGACGTTAACCTGCGATGTGGAGAAAGGCAGTGCGCCGGTTCCCAGAACGATAACGGTATCAACTGTGGTGCAACCCGTGCCGTCTGTTACGGTTACAATGTATTGTCCCGGCGGAAGCCCTGTTGCTGTTTGCCCGGTCTGAACGGGGCTTGTGTTCCAGACGTATGTGAACGGACCTGTGCCACCGTTCGGAGTGGCTGTTGCCGTTCCATTCGATGCCGAACATGAGCTTGGCGTTTGCGCCATCGTTAGTGTATACGGCGCGATGCAGCACGTTTGGCATGTCGACTGGAAATACACGCCCATCAGGCAAAAGTTGTAACAATCGCCGGAAGAAGAAATGTTGAAGTTGGAAAGCGATTGCGAAGGTGAAATGACGGTTGGTTGATCCACGTAGTTCCACCAGTCTTCTACGACTGTGAACGGAGCGCTTCCATTCATCACGAGCTGTGCGCCCATTCCCTGCAGATCGGCAATGGCCATGAACGCGCGTGCGTTGCTGATGGTGCCGTTGCATGCGGTGTAGTTGTTGATGTCCTGCGTTGTTGTACCGCCATTGATCACTACGCATCCGTCCCAGATCACGATATCGCCCTGGAAGGTGGAAGTAGGATCACTCCAGATCACCATCATCGTTGCGCCATCCACGTCATTTGTTCCGCCGGATGAAACGCTTGTTGGAAATCCGCTGATCGTGTAGTTACCGTTACCGGCAATGCATGCTGTTACGTCGGCCCGGTACGAGTGCGTTCCGCTGTAACCCCAGCATTTGTCCTGGTCGCTTCCGATCAAAGTCATTGGAAACGCGGTCGCCACGGTAAACGGATTGGTCACGTTCAGGTTGATGGCTGCCCCGTTTCCGGATGCATCGCACCACACGTACGCTTTCTGGATCACCGCTGTTGCGGGAATTCCGGCAATCGCAAACGTAGCGGGTTGCGGGACTCCTGCCGGAGAAATCCGCTGACCGATCTTTTGGGAAGCCGTTGTGTAGTTGAGTCCGCATTCGCTCATCTGGAATGTAGGTCCAAGGACCGTACTTCCATCCTGAGGTGTTGCCGGGTCGCCGATTCTTACGTTGGAGGGTGAAACCGGGTTCTGTCCGTTCACAGGTGTTGAGCCCTGTTGAGCGTTGAGGAGTACCGGTACGAAGAATAAGAGCGAGAATAATTGTTTCGCGTATAAGGTCATGTTTCTCATGTGATTGCCGAAACAAAGCTAGCAAATTTCGCGGCGTACACAATGGGTAAGCGGATACAATTAACCCAGTTTTCCCAGAACTTCAACGGTGCGCCGGAGGAGCTGGTGGGCCAGGGGCAAGTCGGATGGAGAGAGCGCATAACGCTTCAGTTTCAATTCTTCGTACAGCTGCATGGTCTCACTGATCGTTTCCTCGCTGTTTTTTGCAAGCGCAAGCCGGTATTTCAACGTGTTGACGGAAATTTCCTCTTTACGCATTTTGGTCACGCCGCAGATGCGAACAATGAGCGCTTCGTAGAGCGCATTCACTGCCGGGATCGGTAAGCCATTCTGCAGGTACAATCCGCTGCTTTGCGTCATCGCCAGTGCATTTTCCAGTGAACGGTCGGGAGGTGGAACGTAATCCTGTTCGGCTGCTGCTTTGAGGCGATCGAGTTCTTCCTGCTTCGCGCGCTTTTCCTTTTTCCGCTTTCGCGCGATCACAAAAAATACAATGGCGCCGAAAACCGCGACCACACTCAAGGTGATGATGAGTGGTATTTTGCTTTTTGCACGCCGGGTGAAAAATGAATCGGGCAGGTTACTGACTGAATCTGTTTCAATCTGCGCAGCCGGATTAACGTGCAGTTTATAATCGGGCAAGTAAAGCGTGATGTATTTCTTCTGATCCGGATCGAAATACGAATAGCCAATGTTCGCGAGATCGTAAACACCCGCTTTCTCCGGTGTGATGAGATACGTAAAGATCCGCGCTCCGATGAAACGTTGATGATCGTCGATCACAGAATCTTCAGATGAAACCAACTGTGCGCGAAGTCCGGCAGGTAAATTCAAAACAGGAGCGATGAGGAATTGAAAATTACCTTCGCCCATTATGGTTAACGTCAGCGGCACCGGAGACCAGGCTTCCGTAGTATCTCTCCGCAACGAAGACGCGATCGTAAAATGTCCCACATCACCCGAGTACCCGGGAATGGAATCATGAGGTGGCAAAGCGATCGACGTAATTGCAACGGGATCTGTCTTGAGGTCAAATGTAACGCCGTATGCGTCGAGACCTGAAGATTCGTTTGATCTCGCATTGATGGAACAGGTATACATGTATTGCGGCAGAAGAAGGATTCCCGTGGTATTGGGGAAAAGAAATTCCCTCGCAATTGTTTTACGGAAGAACGGTTGATCGTTGATATGAACAAGCGTTTCACCATTGTTTTGATACGAAGGGTCGTCCTGTTTCCAGAAGCCGGTGTATGAATTGGCCAGCGGATAATCGCCACCGGCATCGTATTCAGCGGCACAATACAACTGCAGGGAGACCGTTATCTTTTCCCCGGTATACACTTTCTTCTTATCTGTTTCGCAGCGGAGAAAAACCAAACCGTTGCTTACCGGGTTGGAACTTTTGCGCACGTGAAACTGAACGCTGTTGGAGAAAATGCGCCCTGATGCATTTTGAATCCACGCAGGGCCTGCGGTAAAATCACCACTCGTGACCGCTTTGAAACGAAACGTCTGGCTGATGAGTACTTTTTTGTTTGTCCCGCTGTAATCAAACGACTTGTCGTGACTCATCAGCATCAGGCCCTGGATGGCGGGAAGCGTTGCATAGTTGTTGAAATTGCCTAACTCCCCTTCGAGGTTAATGGTGATTTCATCCTGCATGTTGAACGTATCTCTTGCTACGCTTAACGTCAGGCTTTGAGCACGCAATGCAAGAGTCAGCAGCAGGAATGCGGCCAACAGTATTGTAATTCTATTCCATAGAAAAGCAGGCATTACCAATCCTTGTCTTTGCTGCGGCGATAGGGAGAACCGTTTCCGCTCTGATTAATGCGCTGTCGTGTTTTTTGTTCCGTGTCTTTCATCACACTCAATACTTTCTTCGCTTCCTCGGGACTCATGTTCTGTTTCGACGCATCAACGGGTTTACCGGAATCTTTTTTTCCATCTTTCCCGTCTTTCTCCTTCTGCATTTTTTTATCTCCTGCAGAATCTTCCATCTGGTATTTTCCTTTCGGATCTTTTTTCAGACTTTTCAGTTCTTCCTTTTTTTCCTTGTCCTTCCGGACCTTGATCAGTTTTTGAGTCAGCGCAAGATTGTACCTCGCATTTTCATCGTTCGGATTATTTTTCAGTGCTTCTTTGTACGCCGTAGCGCTTTCTTCCAATTTGCCCTGTTCCAGCAGCGAGTTTCCAAGATTGTACCATCCTTTCGCCAGCGTGTCTTTGTTTTCAGAGTTCAGTCCATCGGCATACGCGCGTTCTGCTTCGTCGTACTTTTTTTGTTTGTACAAAGAATTACCCAGGTTGTAATTTGCAGTAGACTTCGACGTATCTGTCTTCACCGCTTCGCGGTATTTTTTTTCTGCGCCCGCGTAATCTTTCTTTTTGTACAGATCATTTCCTTCCCGGGTATTTTTCCACGGATCCCTGGGCTGTGCAGTATCTACTTGGGCCAGGAGTGAAGCTGCCGGAAGCAAGAGTAGAATTATCAGGATTTGAAATTTGTTCATTCTGCTGAAAATTTTTGTTTGCGTGTACCTTCTGCGAGAAATAGTTCAAATATGAGCAGGGCAATCATTAACGCCACCACAAAATGAAAGATGGGCGTGAAACTAGTATAACGTTCTGTTTCCTTCGATGTTTCACTGAGCGCACGTAATTGTCCCATAATGGTGGTCAGTCCCAGCTCTTCATTGGTGGCGCGCACGTATGTTCCGTTTCCTTCGAGTGCGATATCTTTCAGCAACTGGTCGTTCAGTTTTGTGATAATGGTTTGACCATTCATGTCTTTTTTGGTGGTCAGCGTTCCGTCTTCGTCCATTACAGGAATGGTTGTTCCTCCCGTTGAACCAATACCAATGGTGCAGACAACAATTCCTTGTTCAGCGGCGCGTATGGCTGCTTCAACAGCATCGTCTTCATGATTCTCGCCATCGGAAATCACAATGATCGCTTTGCCGCGTCCTTCTTCGGTTTGTCCGAATGATTTCACGGCATGATCAATGGCGGCGCCAATGGCTGTGCCTTGCATGTGAACAGCGTCGGTGGATATGGCGTTGATCACCATTTCAGCGGCGCTCCGGTCTTCGCAAAGCGGAAGATTGGTCACGGGTTCTCCTGCAAAAACCACCGTGCCCAGGCGATCGCCTTCGAGTTGCGCGAGTAAATCAGTCAATGCAAGTTTTGCTTTTTCAATGCGGCTTGGCTTGAGATCGGTTGCGAGCATGCTGTTGGAAACATCAATCGCAACTACGATATCTATCCCGCGCAACTTGACTTTTTCTTTTCCTCCGTTGATTTGCGGACCCGCTGCTGCCACGACAAGAAGAATGAGCGTAAGCAGGATGACTGAAGCCCTGATCCAACGGATGGCTTTACTTTCCCCAACCACCAGGCGATTGACCAGCTTTGATTCTGCGTAAATCCTCAATCGCTTCTGACGGCGTTTGAATGAATACACGATCAGCCAGACCGGGAATACAACCAGCAGTGCAAAGACAAGGAAGAGTGGATTCTCGAAACTCATGTCAGGCTGTCAAATAGAGTGTAACGCAATAGTAATTCGAGGCCAAGCAAGAAGGCTACCCAAAACAGCAGGGGAAGAAATTCTTCTTTCCGTTGCTGGGCTTCTTCTTTATCGAACTTGGTCTTTTCCATTTTATTGATCGCATCGTAGATCTCCTTAAGCCGTTCGTTGTCCGATGCACGAAAATATTTTCCACCGGTAAGCGTCGCCATATCGATGAGTGCTTTTTCATCAATGTTTACAGGCTGGTACGTCATTACATAACTTCCATCGGGATTAACGAGCGATGGTTGCAATACCTGTCCACTGGTTCCGCCCAGGCCAATGATGTACACGCGGATCCCGTATGTTTTTGCGAGACGTGCAGCATCTTCCGGTGAAATAGCACCTGCGTTGTTCTCCCCATCCGTGAGCAGAATGACCACGCGGCTTTTGGCTTCACTTTCTTCCAGGCGTTCTACCGCTTTTGCGAGGCCCATGCCAATTGCGGTGCCGTCGTCGAGCGATCCGTGTGAAGCATTGCTCACGAGATATTTCAACGCTTCATGATCGGTTGTCAGCGGACAGAGTGAATAAGCTTCACCGCTGAACACCACCACACCAATGCGGTCGTCGGGACGTGTATCGATGAAACGGTTGGCCTGTTCTTTGGCCGCTTCGAGACGGTTCGGAACAAAATCAGTTCCATCCATACTCGTTGATACGTCGATGGAAAGCATGATGTCGATTCCTTCTCCGTGATTTTTTTTCCAGGCGAGTTTCGATTGCGGGCGTGCGAATGCAGTGATCAGGCAGCCCAGCGCGAGTAAGCGAAGCACGTAGAGCACGGGACGCCATTTCACAACAGCCGGTTTTTTTACGCCGGCGAAAAAACGCAGCGAAGAAATCTGCAAAGCCGGACGGCCCCTGCCACCGAAAATGAAAAGCAGGACCGCAATGACCGGAATTACCAGCAACAGCCACAGCGCCCAGGGCTGCGCGAACGTTACGGTATGCCACCAGCCGATCATCCGGGGAATGTATTAGGTGGTGGAATGTGAACCGTGGTAAACGAAGTAGACATCACAAATTCAATGGCATGTTCGATACACTTTTCACTGATGTATTCATCGGGCACAGATTTTCCAAACTTCACCAGGTCGGCAGTTTTGAAAACATGTTCCAGCTCAGAAGTTTTATTTCCGCTGTCGGGAGCCCTTCTCAGCCGCATCATAATTTCGTACGTGGTCATTTCACGTGCTGGCAAATGAAAACGTTCAACCAGCCATTCGCGCATGAGTTCGGATAATTCCACGTAATGGGCTTTAATGTCTTCGCGCCACGGTTTGTGGGTGGCCATGCTGCTTAATTTTTGCAAAATAATTTCATGAGGCAGCAATACACGCCCAACCGGCACCGGGGCAACTGGTTCTTGTTTTTTCTTTTTCAGGAGAAAGAAAAGTGTGATCGCTACTGCGATAATCACGAGCGCACCGCCGATCCACCACCACATTTTATCCGATGCTGCTTCCGCTATTTCAGGTGGCGGGGGAACATCATAAATTCCGGCAATGTCTTTTATGGGTTGAAGCGTATCGACCGGAACGGTGTTTACATTCAGTTCAACCGGGTTCGTCCAGGCCGTATCACCATTCACAACAAAAGGCACCGATGGAATGATCCACGTGCCGGAATCAAAGCTGGTGATGATCCAATGATTTTTCTGTTGATACAAAACGGAAGCACGGTCAACAAGTTCGGTAACTACCGTGTCGCTTTCCAGTACGGTAATATTTTCGGCAAGGGAATCGTTGATGCGTGGCCAGCGGACATCCGAAGTCATCGAGCCTTCAGTATACCGCACAAATAATTTCAGGGTGCATTGCTCACCAATACGAATGGTATTAGGGACAAGCACGGCTTCTGCAGCAAGGGTCTGGCCATTTGCCCGCAATGAAAATGCGACCAGTATCACAATCAATAAAGAAAGTTTCCCTGTGTTTTTCATTACCGTTTCTTTTCCCGCTGCCTGAATATTTTGGAAAGTTTCCGGACATAATTGTCGCCGGTAGCTACATGCGCGTGATCGATACCGAATTTGCCGAAAAGATCATCGAGGTAAAAACGATGCATGATTGCCGTGCGGTTGAATTTTGAACGCACCTGTTCATCGGATGTGTCTACCCAGATCAGTTCACCGGTTTCCATATCGGCCATTTGCACAAGCCCGATTGATGGAAGGTCCTGTTCGCGGTGATCAAAAATATTCAACGCCACCACATCGTGTCTTCTCGCTGAAATGCGCAATCCCTGTTCAAACGTTCCCGCCATAAAATCGGAGACGAGGAACATGATGCAACGGTTACGCAGTGTATTGTTGAAGTATTCCAACGCAGCCTGGATGTTCGTGCCTTTGCCCTTGGGCTCGGTCACAATACATTCCCGGATGATGCGGAGAATATGCGTTCTGCCTTTTTTGGGCGGAATAAATTTTTCGACTTTGTCGCTGAAAAAAAGAATGCCCGCATTGTCGTTGTTGAAGATCGCAGAAAACGCAAGCACGGCTGCAATCTCGGTCATGAGATCTTTTTTATCCTGAACGTGCGTGCCGAATTGTCCCGACTTGCTGATGTCGACCAGGATCATTACGCTTAACTCGCGTTCCTCGTGAAAAATTTTGACGTAAGGATTGTTGAAGCGTGCCGTAACGTTCCAGTCGATCGTGCGGATGTCATCTCCCGGTTGATATTCGCGCACTTCGGAAAAGGTCATTCCACGGCCTTTGAATGCGCTGTGGTATTCGCCCATGAAGACCTGGTTGGAAAGACCACGCGCCTTGATTTCCACTCTTCGCACTTTCTCGATGATCTCCGCTTCCGTCATGGGCGTTTCAAAACTGGTTTAAGGAACCTGGATCACGCTGATCACTTCATCAATGATCATCGATGAAGTAATGTTTTCTGCTTCTGCTTCGTAAGAAATTCCTACGCGGTGACGCAAAACATCGTGCGCAATGGCACGCACGTCATCCGGTATCACAAACGCGCGATGCTGCAGGAAGGCGTATGATTTGGCGGCCTGCGCCAGTGAAATCGATGCACGTGGTGAACCACCGAAAGTGATCATCGGCTGAAGTTTTTGCAAACGGTATTCCGCAGGGAAACGTGTCGCGAATACGATATCGACAATGTATTTTTCAATTTTCTCGTCGAGATACACATCCTGCACAACGTGTCGCGCGCGGAGAATTTCATCCTGCGAAAGCACCGCCTTCGGTTGTTTTTTCTCCATCGCCATTTGCTGGCGGATAATGTGCTGCTCTTCTTCTTTCGAAGGATAAGTGATCACACATTTGAGCATGAAACGATCGACCTGTGCTTCCGGAAGCGGGTATGTTCCTTCCTGTTCAATCGGGTTCATAGTGGCCAGCACCAGGAACGGTTCAGGAAGCTTGAATGTATTGTCGCCAATGGTCACCTGCCGTTCCTGCATGGCCTCGAGCAAAGCCGATTGCACTTTGGCCGGCGCGCGGTTAATTTCATCTGCAAGGACGAAATTCGCAAAAACAGGTCCTTTACGCACCGTGAATTCTTCTTTCTTCTGGTTGTAGATCATCGTACCGATGAGATCGGCCGGAAGAAGATCGGGCGTAAACTGGAGACGGCTGAAGTCGGCGTGAATGGTGGCTGCCAGCGATTTCACAGCCAAGGTTTTGGCCAGGCCGGGAACTCCTTCGAGCAGGATGTGTCCGTTGGAAAGTAATGCAATCAATAAGCGCTCGATCATGGTCTTTTGACCTACAATCACATTGTCTAACTCCGCATTGATTTTGTCAACGAAAGCGCTTTCCTGGCGGATCCGTTCATTAAGCTGCTGAAAATCCTGATTCATAAATGAATTTTGTCGATTAAACAAAGGTAGTTCGTTGGGTCCCAGTATGGTTTTGGGTGGTCAAAAAAATTGTTAACCCTTGACTGCTCATTTCGCTGTGAGCCTGGGGAAAAGATTCCCGATCCTGACACCACTACGAAAGTACGCGTGTATCAACAAATAATTGGCTGTTATGGCTACCTTTGTGCACAGATTTCACCGTGTCACGCTACTTCATACGCCTCGCTTACAAAGGAACTGCTTACCAGGGTTGGCAGGCGCAGCCACATACTGCATTGACGATTCAGCAGCAGGTGAATGAAAAACTCAGCATGATCCTGCGTGAACCGGTTGAATGTGTGGGATGCGGAAGAACGGACAGCGGTGTTCACGCCCGCGATTATTTCGCACACTTTGAGAGTGAAAAAGCAACGCTCGCCGACGACAACGAACTGGTTTATCACCTGAACCGGGTTTTACCGCGAGACATTGCCATAAAAAAAATTACACGCATGCCCGAGAATGCGCACGCGCGTTTTGATGCCACTGCGCGAACGTATGAGTATCACCTGATCACAGGTAAAGACGCGTTCAACGATCACCAGGCCTGGGAAATCCGCGATGTGCCGAATGTACACGCGATGAATATTGCTGCTGACATTCTCATGCAGTACGATGATTTTGCCGCATTCTGCAAAACAGGTTCGGACCAGAAATCAACGAAATGCAAACTCACGGAAGCGTGGTGGATGCAGCATGGCGATTACGTGATTTTTACGATCACAGCAGATCGTTTTTTGAGGAACATGGTCCGCGCAATTGTCGGAACTTTACTCGATGCAGGCCGTGGAAAAATTACGCCGGATGAAGTCCGCGCAATTGTGCTTTCAGGCGATCGTTCAGAAGCCGGTCAGTCTGTTCCTGCACACGGATTATACTTAACACGGATTTTGTACCCGGATGAATACGGAGTGAACAAGGAGGACGATTTATGAGCCAGGTTTCGGGAAAAGCATTTGACATGAAATTGCTGGGAAGAATTCTCGGCTACACTAAACCGTATCGTGGAATATTCAGGCTGGCCATTGTGCTCACGATTACACTGTCGTTTCTTTCCGTAGCGAGTCCGCTTCTGATCCGGCACACGGTGAACAGCTACGTCCAGCTTCCTACGGATTCTTCTCACGCCCATTGGCTCGAAACAAACCTGCTTCTGTTCACTGTACTCATGATCCTGTTGCTGGTTATGCAATCGGTAATGCAGTTTGTGAACCAATATTTCACGAGCCTGATCGGGCAACGTATCGTTCGCGACATCCGCACACAGCTTCACAAAAAAATTCTCGGGTTCCGTTCGAAGTATTTTGACAATACACCGATCGGAACGTTGGTCACGCGTGTGGTTTCGGACATCGAAGCGATCAACGATGTTTTCACGCAGGGATTTATTGTGATCGCAGGCGATTTACTCACGATCGTTGTTTATCTCACCGCGATGCTGTATATCGATTGGCGGGTGACACTGGTTGTACTCACAACGATTCCAATCATGTTTCTGGCTACATGGTGGTTCAAGAATGCGGTGAAGCAATCGTTTACAGATGTGCGTAACCAGGTAGCGCGCCTCAACACATTCGTGCAGGAGCACATTACGGGAATGAAGATTGTGCAAGTGTTCAGCAGGGAAGAAGAGGAGATGAAACGTTTCAAGGAAATCAATACGAAACACCGCGACGCGAATGTGAGATCAGTCTGGTATTATTCGGTGTTCTTTCCGGTGGTTGAAATCCTTGTGTCAGTTTCCCTGGGCTTGTTGGTGTGGTATGCGGGCAAAAGAATATTTGAACACCAGACGGATCCCGGTACGGTCGCATTTTTCGTGCTGATGATCAACGCGTTTTTCCGGCCGATCCGTATGCTCGCAGATCGCGTGAATACTTTGCAGATGGGTATGGTTGCTTCTGAACGCGTATTCAAAATTCTCGACCAGGAAGAGACCATTGAGAATGAAGGTCAACTGACTGCACAAAAGATCAATGGAAATATTCATTTCCGCGATGTATGGTTTGCGTACAACAACGAAGATTACGTGTTGAAAGGTGTTTCCTTCGACGTGAAAGAAGGTGAAACACTTGCACTTGTAGGTGCAACCGGCTCGGGCAAAAGTTCGATTATCAACCTGCTCGGACGCTTTTACGAATACAACAAAGGAGAAATTTTCGTTGATTCAGTGTCGATCCGTGAATACGAACTCGCTTCGTTGCGGAAAAATATCGGTGTTGTACTGCAGGATGTATTCCTGTTTTCCGGAAGCATCATGAGCAACATCACGCTTGAAAATCCTGCTATTTCACGCGAAGAAGTGATCACAGCGGCGAAGGCTGTTGGCGCACACGATTTCATCATGCGTTTGCCCGGCGGGTACGATTTCGACGTGCGCGAACGCGGCGGCATGTTATCTGTAGGCCAGCGCCAGCTGATTGCGTTTATCCGCGTGTATGTATACAACCCGCGCATTCTTGTGCTTGACGAAGCCACGTCATCCATTGATACCGAATCGGAAATCCTGATTCAACGCGCCACCGAAGTGCTCACGAAAGGAAGAACATCCGTGATCATTGCGCACCGTTTGGCGACGATCCAGAATGCAACAAACATCCTCGTGATCGATCACGGTTCGATTGCGGAATCGGGAAGTCATAGCGAACTCGTTCAGCGCGATGGGCCGTACAGACGGTTGTTTGAAATGCAGTTTAAGAATGAGGAGAAGCTCGCGGGCTGATGGTGCAGATTGTTCGATGTGCAAATAGGCACAAAGCCGCGCTCCTGTTACTTTTTTCGCCGCTGATTCGGCTGATCCCGCAGATTCTTTGTTTGTCAGAATTCCCCAAAGGAATTCATCGACGGCTGAAGTTTTTAATCACCCTGATTATACCGGATTTCTTTCACTGCGTGTCCCGGGAGCTTTACTTTTTCCATCGCATTGATCAACTCAAGATTCAAAACTGTTTTCCCATTTTCCTGCTGGTAAAACATCGGAAGGAATTTTGCGCCAAACACCACTTCATTGGCGTGATACGATGTACGTGAGTAAACAGTCTGCGAGAATGTATCATCGAACGCTTTCAGCAGGATGAATGCTTCCAGTTTCATGTCTTCGAGATCTTTTGCTGTTTTTCCGTAGAGCGGACTGGTTTCATCAATCGGATGCACGATCGTCCAGCTGGTTGGAAAAAGGTTGATCTTATTTCTTTCCAGGGTTAGGCGGTCGAACGAACGCGTTTTGGAACCCGTATTGTAGTAACCAATGTTTACGTCGATCTCCACCTCGATAAGTTGATTGCGCCGCATGTTGGTGAGACGGAACATGAGTGCGATACCATCGCGGTAAGGTGCAACCACAGCATTTTCGCTGTAGAGCAAGCGGGATTGCGGCCGGGAGAAACGTCCGTACAATAATCCCGTTGCCAGCGCAAATCCAAGCAGACCGATCATCGCTTCGAGTGCTGAAACCACACTGGCCAATGCGCCCACCGGTGCGATACGGCCATAACCGAGGGTCGTCAGTGTTTGCGAGCTGAAGAAAAACACTTCGAGGAATTTTTCACCTTCGTGCATGTGCGAGGTGTCCATCGAAAGTTTTTCGGGACCCATTAAATAGTACAGGCCGGCGAAAAGAAAATTCACGACCGTATACGTGAAGAAAATCAGGAAAATGAATTTCGTCCACGACATGGTGATGAGCCGGTGGTAAATTTCATAATTACGGAAACGGGGTTCGCCGGTACGGTGCACGTTGAACGAACCGTCTTTGTTCATGTTCCGCGCGCCGGCGGCCGTGGTTCCAAATCCCAGGTCGTTCGGAGCAGATCGTTTTTGAGAATTCTTCTCGCTCATGTTTTTTTATTTTGACAGGTAGATCCGGCTCACCTGGAAAATAATGAGCAGACCATCCAGCAATGCTACCCAGGCAAAGACTCGTTTGACATTAAATCCGGAAACACGTTGTGAAAGATATGGTCCCATGCGTCCGCCCCACAGACAACCGAGTATCGTAAAAATGGCCATCTCCCAGGGAACTCCGCCGAAGTACAAAGCGTGAACAAGTGCAAGCACGATCGAATTAACCGCAAGCAATACGACACCTAACCCGATAGACTTGTTTGCGCTCAATCCGTAAACAAGCATACAGAAAGCCGCGATGATCTCGCCTTCACCAATCGCTACCCAGCCGGTGATGATGCCGCCAATGAAGGAAATAATAAACACGGGCACCATTGCCTTTTCCGGTAGCGTGGTGAGCGTTCCCTTACGATGCATTGTGATTAATGTGAGAATGCCGACAAGAAGTGAGATCGGGCCAAAAAGCGTTTTCACGATGAGTGGTGAAGGATGGAAAACGAACGTTGAAACAATTGTACCCAGGAGAAGCGAAGGGATTGTCCATTTGAGAAGCTTCAACGGAACTTCTTTGCGTTGGATCCAACCCGTTGCGCCACTGGTCATGCCCACGGCCTGGCAAACGAAAGCAAGTTTCAACGCGCTCACTGGGTCCGTTTTGTAAACGAACATGAGTACGGGAATGAAAACAATTCCTCCCCCGATCGCGGTCATGTTGCCAATGATCGCTCCGCAAAAACCAACGAGTATGAGCGGCCAGTTGGAAGAAAGCAACGCTAAAGGTTCGGGAAAAACAGAGAAATAAATGACGGCCCATGCAACGGTAAGAAGTAGCAGCCATTTGGATAAATAGCGGAATGAAGAAGGTGCGGTGAGCGTGTTCATGGGGTAATAAAAGTAATAAATCGCCTGTTTGAATTTGTTGCGGGCGAACCGGGTAAGAAACCTGGTTTACATAGTTCGAACAATTCGAATCCACGCATCTTCTACCTGAAGAAAGTAGACGCCGGCTTCGGTGAACTCAAATTTTAAAAAATATCCTGTAGACAATTCAGCACCTGAAATTTGTTTTTCCTGGACCAGTTTACCGTGAACATCATACAGGCGAAGGTGAGTTACAGGATCGTGCGAATCCGCAGAAGAAATGTTAATACCGGTGTGAGCAGGATTGGGATAACAATGAATTGAGCCGTTAGCGGTTTCATAGATTCCTACGTCAATCAGAATGATGTTGGAGGATGCGCTTCCGCAATTATTGGTCGCTGTTACCATGTATGAACCATTCTGGAGCACAACAAAGAATGAATCCGTTGCGCCGGGAATGAGCAGGCTATCGAGGAACCACTGGTTACCGATCGGCCGCGAAGAAAACAGAGTGTCTCCGCTCATGGTGATTGAGACGAAAGGAACTGCTTCAATGTTGATTATGGTCACTAATGTATCGTAACAGTATTCATTACTTCTGACGCGCAACTGAACCGTATACTGTCCCGCAGAACCGTAAGTATTAGATGGATTTTGAATCAAAGAGGAACCGGGATAAAAATCCCATCGCCACCAGTTTACATATTCACCTGGTGTAGTGCAGTAGGAAGAGTCGAAAAAATAAGTGGGAGAACCTGCGCAAAGAAGACTGTCGTAGAATACTGCGTGGACCTCACTATATATCATTTGTATTGTATCGGAGAGGCCAACGCATCCATTGGAATCAGTAGCGATCAACCAGTAATAACCGTTTTGCGTAATAAAACCCGTATCGTTCGTGGTACCATCAGACCATAGATAAGAACTATAAGGTCCGTCAAACGGAGTGATTGCAGCTGTATCGCCGGGACACACCCCTGAGGTGTTGCCATGAATATCCACATCTGGTTTTACATCTACGTAAACTGCGTTGCTTTGGAAATAGCACCCGTTGGAATCTATTGCGTAGTATGAAATATTCCCTTGGCTTAACATCCATGCAGAAGAAGCCGTATCACCGTTCGTCCAATGAAAGTTCATCAATCCGGGCATCGCGGTAAACTGTAGTGAATCATTCCGGCACATGGTGGTGTCTGCCGATGGGAAAATTGTTGCAATTCCACCCATGCAGGGAAAGCTGTTGATCCGTGCAGTGATTGCATCACCACCGGCAAGTGTAGTTACCGACAGACTTCCGAAAATATTATTGGAGTTGCCCGTTCTCCCGGAAATATAGACGTGATCGTTAGCATCAGTGGCAATCGTATTGCTTGCATCGGCTCCAACGCAACCTCCCGTGGCAATCCATTTAATTACGCCCGTACTATCAATTTTTACCACGATGATATCGTCGTGATTACTTTGTGGACTGAACTGAAATGTATTCCAGGTGAATGGTTGACTGAAGTCTCCTACGACAAAGACCGAACCATCGAGGGTGAGTGCCAGATCATCAAAAACATTAGACGATGGAATATCCAGAGGAGTGTACCACTGGTAAGAGCCATCGATCAGTAATTTCGCGACAAATCCATCGTGAGCATTCGCTGTAAAAGATCCAACAGGCAAGGTAATTGTTCCGTAAAATTTTCCACAGAAGAAAAGCGCAGAATCTTGTACGTCAATACCCTCTATATAAGTCTGTGCAATCGGAAACCATGCGATGAAATTGAGATTTGTATCCAATTTTAATACAGCAGCATTACTGCTTACCATTGCGACAGAGTCACTTCCGTAATACATGTTGCCAATGAAATTGGTTCCGATGTAGATCATTCCGGAACCGTCCAGCGTGAAATGAGGTTCCTGCATGGATATACCCGAATGGTAAGAGGTCACCCAATTTACTTGTCCGTTCGAATCCAGTCGGGTCAGGAAATTCGTAGCTGCATTGGCAGGTTCCGTTAAAGTGTCATTTTGAAAAATCGTAGTGCCTGCAACACTTCCTGCAGCATAAATATGTCCGCTGTCGTCAAACTCAAGATCATAAACAGTACACCCTCCGGCCGATGCGGTCACCGTGCGCGTGCAAAAAATCCATTCATGGTTTAGTGCTGTGTCACAACTGATCACAAAACCTGTTTTGGGATCATTGACATTGCTGATCGTATCGGACCCAAACAACATATAATCGACATCCATCTGACCTCCAATATAAATATGTCCGAAGGAGTCGATTTCCATACAATACGGTTTGAAATAGTCTACATACATGGTAAGGGTGTCGACGAAAGAAACCAAGTTCTTCGACCAGATTTTGTGCCCGTCGGGCGCGTATTTGGCGACCCAGGTTTGCCCGGAGATGTATGGATTTACGGGTTGATCGCCACTGAAAAAAGTGTCAATGGTATCTCCACCATAACTAAACCAATATAGGGTGTAAACGTTACCCGCATTATCGCACCGGGTGACATAACTGTAGTCGTTGCCGGGATTATTAACGTTACTCGATCCCGCTCGGTTAACCCATTCCCATTGTTGTGCACCAACAGGAAGTGCAGAAATAAGCAAGAGCAACAAAAAGCTGCAGCAATAGGTTCGAAACATAGAATGAAATATAGGTGAAATTCAACTGCTATGAAACCCGCTCAGACTTCTTCTTCAGCTTGTCCTTAATATATTTCCCCGTCACCGAAGTCTTGCTCTTCACAATTTCTTCCGGTGTTCCTTCGAAAACTACATTGCCGCCACCGTCTCCACCTTCCGGACCGAGATCAATGATCCAGTCGGCGCATTTGATCACTTCCGGGTTGTGTTCAATGATGGTGATCGAATGTCCCTGCGCAATTAACGCGTTGAACGCATCGAGCAGTTTCCGGATGTCGTGAAAATGCAAACCGGTTGTTGGTTCGTCAAAAATGAAAAGGGTAGGAGGCTGGTTGCCCAGCCCGAGGAAAGACGCGAGCTTGATGCGTTGCGCTTCTCCACCGGAAAGTGTGCTCGACGATTGACCGAGCTGTACATAACCGAGTCCTGTATCCTGCAGCGGTTTCATTTTATTCACGATTTTTTTGCCCTGCAGACTGGTATCATCGCCAAAAAACGTGATCGCATCATCAACCGTCATCGAGAGAATATCGAAAATGTTTTTTCCGCGGTATTCTACTTCGAGCGTTTCGTCTTTGAACCGTTTGCCTTTGCACGATTCGCAGAGCAGGTGAACGTCGGCCATGAATTGCATTTCAACCACCACTTCGCCTTCACCTTCGCACACATCGCAACGGCCGCCTTCTACGTTGAATGAAAAATGAGAAGGCTTGAACCCGCGCATTTTCGAAAGCGGTTGTTCGGAATACAGCGAACGGATTTCGTCATACGCTTTCACGTACGTCACCGGGTTTGAACGCGATGATTTCCCGATCGGGTTCTGGTCCACAAATTCAATGGCCGCAATGTGATCGTAATCGCCTTTCAATCCTTCGAACTTCCCGGTTTGCTCACCGTAACCGCCGAGTTGTTTCTGGAAAGCCGGGTAGAGGATTTTCCGGACCAATGTCGATTTTCCGGAACCGCTTACGCCGGTCACTACGGTCATCACATCGAGCGGAAATTTGATGTCGAGGTTTTTCAGGTTGTTCTCGGTAGCCGATTTTACTTCCACGAAATGTTTCCACTTTCTGCGTTTCGCAGGAACAGGAATTTCTTCGCGACCGGTTAAATATTTTGCTGTTAGACTATCGGCGTGTAACATGTCGGCGTGTTTGCCTACATATACGACTTCGCCACCCAGCGAACCGGCCATGGGACCCATGTCGACAACCATGTCGCTCGCTTTCATGATTTCTTCATCATGCTCTACAACAATCACCGTGTTGCCGATGTCGCGCAGTGCAAGTATCACACGGATCAGGCGTTCGGTGTCTTTCGGGTGAAGTCCAATGCTGGGTTCATCCAAAATATACATGGAACCTACCAGCGAACTTCCCAGCGATGTAGCCAGGTTGATCCGCTGCGATTCTCCACCGGAAAGCGAAGACGAAAGCCGGTTCAGTGTGAGATAACCGAGACCAACGTCGCTCAAAAATCCAAACCGGCTGGAAATTTCTTTCAGGAGGCGTTTTCCAACTACGGCGTCGTGCTCGTTAAGCTGAACATTTTTGAAAAATTCCAGCGCATCCCTGACTTGCATCAACACAATGTCGCTGATGGAATGATCGGCTATTTTCACATAGCTCGCATCTTTACGCAGGCGTGTTCCGCGGCAATCGGGACAAGTGGTTTTTCCGCGATAGCGCGACAGCATTACGCGGTACTGGATTTTGTAACTCTGGCTTTCGACGTATTTGAAAAACGCATCGAGCCCTTCAAAATATTTGTTGCCGGTCCAAAGCAATTGCTGTTGCGCTTTGGTCAGCTCAGAAATCGGTTTGTGAATCGGGAAATCGAATTTGTACGCGGTCATCACCAGCTTCTCTTTCCACTCGCCCATCTTTTCGCCTTTCCAGCAGGCAACAGCATCTTCGAAAACAGAAAGCTGGCGGTTTGGAATAACGAGATCAGGATCAATTCCGATTACGCTTCCGAAACCTTCGCACGTTTTGCACGCCCCGATGGGATTATTGAAGCTGAAGAAATGTACGTTCGGCTCTTCGAATATAATTCCGTCTGATTCAAACCGGTTGGAAAAAGCAACACGTGGAGTGGTTTCCGTTTTTTTCTTCGTTGCAGTCTTCGCCGGTTTTTTCTTTTCCGGGGCCGGTGGTGGTGTGTCCGCTAAAATCTGCACGAGACAATCGCCTTCACCTTCGTAGAACGCAGTTTGTACGGAATCTGAAATCCGTCCAACGAGTTCTTCATCGTTGTGCTGAACCACGAGACGGTCGATGACGATGAAAACATCTTCCTTTTCGGAAAGTGATGAAACGTTGATTTCGTTCAGCTTGAGAATTTCTTCTTTATAGAGTATGCGGGCAAAACCCTGCTGGAGCAGCAAGCGAAGTACTTCGGCGAGTTTCTTTCCTTTTTTCACCCGGATAGGAGAGAGGAGAAGCACTTTTGTTTCGGCCGGAAGTGAAACCACGTAATCTGCAACATCGGAAACGGTATGGCGTTTCACAATTTTTCCGGAAACCGGCGAATACGTTTTTCCGATCCGCGCAAAAAGAAGTTTGAGGTAATCGTAGATCTCGGTTGACGTTCCAACCGTAGACCGCGGATTCCGTGTATTCACTTTTTGCTCAATGGCAACAGCCGGTGAAATTCCTTTGATGTATTCTACCGCTGGTTTTTCAATTCGTCCCAGGAACTGTCGTGCATACGCCGAAAGACTTTCGACATACCGTCTCTGGCCTTCTGCATATAAGGTATCAAACGCGAGGGAAGACTTTCCTGATCCTGAAAGACCGGTAATCACCACGAACCGGTTACGCGGAATCGCGAGATCCACGTTTTTCAGGTTGTGCATGCGCGCACCTTTGATGAAAATGTACTTTTTAGGATTATGGTATTCAGGGTTCTCCGCCACGGCAATTTTATAAGGGACTGCAAAATTACGGCATAGAGTTTGACAAACTCCCTGTAAATACTATATTTGTATAAGACGAGGGCACAAAAAGAAGGTTGTGTGGTTTTTTACACAACATTTTTCAAATACCAGCGTTTAACAGAGCATACCACAGCATATTGTTTAACCCGGTAGTTAAAATCTGCCAATAAATACAGGAAAGTCTATAGCGCAAATCTCTACGTTTTCACTAGCACTTAATTGCCGAAAACCAAAAAGGAGGTTGCCATGCGCTACGACCAAATGCACGACCAAGAACTGGTCGACCTGTACATCACCGGGGATGAAGCTTGTCTCAAACAACTGATCAGCCGTCACCAGAAAAGGGTGTTTTCATACATTATGATGGTCGTTCGCGATCGTCATCTGGCTGAAGACGTATTCCAGGACACTTTTATCAAAGTGATCCAAACACTCAAAAGAGGAACGTACAACGACGAAGGGAAATTCCTCCCATGGGTGCTCAGAATTGCGCATAACCTTGTAATTGACCACTTTAGACGGCAAAAACGTATGCCGATCGTGGACGCAGGGGAGGATTTTGACATCTTCTCGGTGCTTGTTTTGCGCCAGGGGAACGTGGAGGACCGCCTTGTGAAGGGCCAGGTTCGCTCGGATCTCCGCAAGATGATGGAAAAATTACCTCAGGAACAACGCGAAGTACTTGTCATGCGCCATTATATGGACATGAGTTTCAAGGAGATAGCGGATTTCACGAATGTCAGCATCAACACTGCGCTGGGAAGAATGAGGTATGCGCTCATTAACCTGCGGAAGATGGTTGACAAGAAGGAAGATGTTCCGGTGATCAGGTAACCTGAAAATCAATTGAGATTGAAGAGAACCCAGGCAGATTGTCTGGGTTTTTTGTTGCGCCTGCGGCGCCCTGCCACAGATGCGCAGATTTCGCAGATTTTTCGAATTATTTTGGATTAAAAAATCAATTATTGAATTTGATAATCTGCGAAATCTGCGCATCTGTGGCTAAAAATACCGGCTTTGAAAAATGAATGGTCCGATGCCTCCTGGCTGACCTCATGCTTTTTTCCCGGGATTGCGCAATAAACCGGAATATGCCCACGTTATACATCAAACAACAGCTATTCTATGCCAAAAACTTCTACTCTATTGCATCCTGAATTAAGTGTCAAACCTGAGGAGTTAATGAATTTCGTGGAGGAAGATTTCAAGTTTGAACCATCACAACACGTAGTCGACACAATCCTAAGGTATTCGCAGTCGCTCGAGGTCAGGAAATCAGCGTATACGGGTTTGATTGAAAGCGTTTGTAACTAACGCAACGATCGGACAAACAGAAAGCGGGAATTGAAACTTAGTGTTTCGGTTCCCGCTTTTCATTGACGCGAATTGATAGACGCCATTCGACAAGCTCATGGCAAGCGTCGGCGCGAAGAACGCCAAGGAAGCGCAAAGATTTTGGAATAAGAGTGGGCAAAGAATCGCTACGCGATTGAGACCTTAATCTTTTTCTATTTTGTTTCAATAGTGTTTCAAAATATTTTCGGCAGCTTCTTCTCCCGTCACCAGCGCGCTCTCGCTCGCAATCCCGTCAAGATAATCTCCGCAGAGTTGTACAGGTAATTTCCACGTTTTCATTTCTTCGCGCAAGGCGGACATCTGCGTCAATCGTCCCGGAGGAAAATGTGCAATGCCATCTTTCCAGCGAAGAACGTGTGTGTCGGTAATTTCATTTGCACATTCCGGAAAATGTTTGCGGATAATTTCTTCCGCGTATGTTTTTACTTCGTCGTCGGATTTTTCGGTGACGAAATAGCCGGGTTCGTTCCACATGTAAATGGAGGCGAGACCTTTTCCATCGGCGCAAAGTTGTGAAACGCGGTTGTGCTCGAGTTCAATTTCATATCCGCGCGCAATTTCCTGCGAGATTCCGTACGCAGCGCATGTGGTGTCTGTCGGTTTATTCAGCATCACGTGGGCGCTCACCATCTGACCATACTTTGTATCGTGAAGCAAGCGGAGAACATGTGCTGGTAATTGCGTGCATAATTTTGCCGCCACATTTCCGGGCAAAGCGATGATGACAGATTTTGCGGTGAGCGTTTTTCCATTGACAAACACGTGCGCAGATTCATTGACGATTTCGATTTTTTCTACCGCCGCGTTTGTTCTCACCTCAACTTCTTTGCACATCGCGTTGATGATGTTATCCATTCCGCCTTTGATGGCCAAGGTTTTCATGAGCATGATATTCCAGAAGGTCTGAAAAAGGATGAGGCGGGAATTTTTCCGGAGATGTCCGCCCATCGGACCATTCAAGCCGGGATTCAAAAAGTGATCGAGCACTTCGCTGCCACCGATCTTGCGGAAATAATCTTCCACGCTGAGATCATCGAGGTTCAACGCACCCGTGGTATTTCCATGTCCGAGCTTGCGTCCACGGAGAAGAACTGAGATCCCGAAGCGGATCAACGCCAGCTTTCCGCGAAAACCGATTTTGGGGTTGAACAGCACATCATCGAGTCTTCCCCGGCGGATCTTTGTAAACTTTGATTTGTCCTGCAGTCCGAAGGTGAAATTGATTTCTTCCGCGAGATGTTCCAGCTTCAGTTTTTTCACCAGGGCTTTCATGCGGTGAAATCTTCCACCGAAAATGGTTGCACCGCGATCGATTACATAATCGCCAATGCGATCGGTGGACATTCTGCCGCCCGTTTGCTCATTCTTCTCGAGAACGAGAACGTTCAATCCTGCTTCCTTGAGTTTGAGTGCTGCACCCAAACCGCTGATCCCGGCGCCTACCACAATCACGTCGTGATCAAATGTGGCTGGAGTTTTCATTTTCGTGCGATGATCATGTCTACAGCATACAGGCGATCGTCTTTCACTTCGATAAACATGGATTGAAAAAATTTCATCCATTCTTTGTGCTGTGTAACGTGGTAGATCACCGGACCGAAGATGAGGTAGTTCTGGAAATCGATCCCGTGTTCGAACATCACAATCTTTCCATCGGGTTTGAGAATGCGTTTGGCTTCCGCGAAAATTTTATCGCGTTCATTGCCCGCAGGAATTTCGTGTGTGCCGAACCCAAACACAACCACATCGCAACTTGCATCGTTCAACGGAATTTCATAGTTACTCACTTTGACGGGTTTGATCCGCGCTTCGTGTGTTGGAGCAGGTTCAAGACTTCTCACATCGCTGATGGCTTCTTCGGAAGAGAATCCATCCTGCCAGCAATCGATGGAATGTACAGTTGCTTCTGGCAGAAGATTCGCGAATTGGTACGTGTGCCGGTACGTTCCGATGTGAATATCGGCGAGTTCAACTTTTCCGGTGATTTCTGCTTTGTTGAGCAGTTTCTGGAAATAATTTTTCGCAGGATGTCCGTACTGCCGATACAATCCGAACAAAGAGTAGAAGAGGAGTGCGAATCCTATGCAGGCGAGTCCATAAGCAGGATATAGGAACCAGGGCTCGTCGAGTAAAAGTCCGGTGACGCCAAGCGGAACGCCAACCGCGAGAAAGTTGAGGAAGATTTTGCGGTAGTCGTGGCGGCTTACGTAAATCGCCCGACCGTAATACCACCATGGAGTAGGTTGCTGTCCTGCTTTGGCCCGTGGGTACCAGTGTTTGGTTGCAGTTTTCATGGTTAGTGGAATTTTGCGGTTAGAATGTAAGTGAGTACGGACAGTGAAATTACGAGTCCGATTGTGAGGACAATAGGAATGAATTTAGTTCGCTTGTTATTCTCATTCCTGATCAGAAGCCAGCATGCTAAGGCGAGCAGCCCAATGGGGTACCCAACGAATAATGCCGCCCAGTACGCCCAAAACATTCCCGCCCATGCAAACCACAACGCGCAGAGCAGGCCGAAGGTGAATATGATTGTATTGCGCATAATTTTCAGGGATTAGATTCTGAACAATTAACCAGTGAAAGAACGAACTACAGATCAAAGGTAAGAAGGTTATTGAACTTTCAAAATGTATTGAAAGTTTATTTTGAATGTGGTTTTTTTGATCAAAAGGGCGGGGTATCAACGCTGCAAAGGCTTAAACCTTTTGAGGGTTGGGACCCTTGCAGCTTGACGAGGGTGTAAACGCTGCAATGGATTAAACCTTTTGAGGGTTAGGACCCTTGCAGCTTGACGAGGGTGTAAACGCTGCAATGGATTAAGCCTTTTGAGGGTTAGGACCCTTGCAGCTTGACGAGGGTGTAAACCCTGCAAAGGATTAAGCCCTTTGAGGGTTAGGACCCTTGTAATCTGCAGAACGCTGTTCTCCAAACTCATTCTTACCTTTGCACATTGTCAAACTACCTCCTCTCCAAAACTTCTTTCCTCCGCGGTCAGCAATGTCCGAAGGCGCTGTTTTTCTATAAGTACTATCCGCACCTGAAAGATCCGATGCCTCCTGAACGTTTGGCGATTCTTCGCCGCGGGAATGACGTGGGTTTTCTTGCGCGGAAATTATTTCCGGGAGGAACAGATGCCACGGCGGGAATGAGTCCGCGCTCGATGGATGCCGTTGTGCGTACGCAGGAGCTACTCGCTGCTGGAGTGCGCGTGATTTACGAAGCGGCTTTTGTGTACAAGGAAATCCTGGTGATGGCAGATATTCTTGTCCACGACGGAAACGACTGGATGATGTACGAAGTGAAAAGTGGTTTGCGCGTATCGCCGACAAATATTTCCGATGCCGCTCTGCAGTTTGCGGTTGTGCGTGGCGCAGGAATAGACGTCAAAAAAATGCACATTGTTCACATCGACGGATATTACAAGCGAAGAGGAGACATCAACCTGCAGCAGTTCTTTAAGATCGTTGACATTACTGAAGAAGCATTTGCGCTGGAAGCACAACTCATGCGATCGGCGGAAGAGCAAAAACTCGTGCTCGGATTGCCGCAGGCGCCGGAAGTAAAAATCGGTGCGCGGTGTTACTCTCCGTACGAATGCGATTTCCGTGGACAATGCTGGAAAAATGTGGGCGAGAAAAGTCCGTTCCAGCTGGGAGGAATTTCCCGCGCGGAGCAAGGACGATTGTTTGAAGCCGGTTTTTCCGACTTCCGCAATTTACCGGCGTTCGAAATTGCAGAGCTTCCGAAGATGACCACGCTCCAGGTGAAAACGGCGGTGGCCGATAAAGTCCACATGGACAAAGAAAGTCTTCGTAGTTATATTGAAAAACTCGGCAAGGAATTGATCTTCGTCGACATCGAGTGTTTTCAACCGGCGATCCCGAAATACGAAGGCACTTCACCGTTTCAACAAATGCCGTTCAGTTTTTCGGCACATAAACTCAAAGAGAACGGTGAACTGGAACATTACGTGTTCATTGCAGAGCCCGGTGCTGATCCGCGCAAAGAATTTATTGTGGAATACCTGCGTGCAACAGAAGGCAGCTGCAAAATTCTTGCGTACGATGTTTCTGCAGAAAATCTCATCCTGAAATTACTTCGTAAACATTTCCCGGAACATGCTGCGGAAATCGATCAGCGTCACGAACGCATGGCCGATCTCATGAAACCTTTTTCAGAGGGATGGTATCATACTCCGCAAATGATGGGATCGATTTCATTGAAGTACGTATTGCCTGCGCTGGTTCCTGATCTCGATTACAACAAAATTGCGATCCGGAATGGAAGTCATGCGATGACGGTTTACGAAGGACTCGAAAAAGAGACGGATATTTTTGCACGAGCGGAGAAGATGGATGCGTTGCGGGAGTATTCGACGCTCGACACTTTGGGAATGGTGCGGATTTACGAGGTGCTAAGGATGGCCGCTTACCTTTAATAATAATTTTACCACGGCGACACGGCGAACATTCATCTATAACCGCTACCCGCGCGGCACGGCGCCTGGAAAATATCACTTCGTGATATCCTGGCTGAAACAAAATTTTCCGAAAAGTCCGTTGGATGACAGTCATTGTAAGGTCACAACAAATTTCTTTGAAAATTGAATTTGCTTGCAAATTCCTGCGCCGCCGTAACGCGAGGGTAGTTATTCGCCCCGTGACGCCGTGTCGCCGTGGTTAAAAATTAAAGTGGTAACTCAATTCCCTTGATCCTCCTGAACAGCGAAACCGCATACGTATCCGTCATCCCCGCCACAAACTCACACACGCGAAGAATTCTCAGATACTGATCTTCACTTCCCGTGAGAAACTGTTTCGGGAAAAGACGAACCAGCTTATCCGAATACGGCCGTTCTTTTTTCAGGTTCTTTCCGAACGTATGGTGATCGTTCACGGCGCTGATGAACGTGTCGAGCAATTCTGCAACCACATTGAAACCTGCGATCTCGATCTGCAGCACGTTCTTCGAACGGTACACGAGATCAATCGACAAACCAAGAATTTCGTTCAGCGGTTTTGAGATTTCTTCCGGGATGAGATCGATCAGGGAAATATCTTTTTTCCCGGAGAGAAATTCCGTTTCGTGTTCCAGGAAAAGTTCTGACGTCGTGTTGATCAATGTATTGATCGCTTTTGCACGCAGGTAAGAAATTTTTTCGCGCTGGTCGCCGATCTGATCGTAACGCGACTGGTCAAATTCTTTCGCGATCACTTGCTTCAGCAATTCTTCTCCGTCTCGGAAAGGGATCAGACCAATGCGTATTCCGTCTTCGAAATCGATGATGCGGTAACAGATATCGTCGGCGGCTTCCACGAGAAACGCAAGCGGGTGTCTTCTCCACGCGTAATCAGTAAGCTGATCAATTTCCAGGTGGGCGAAAATGGTTTTAAAAATTTCCTGCTCTGACTGGAAGTAACCGTATTTCTTCTGGCTCACTTTTCCTTTGATCAGCTCAGCATGCTCTGCCGATTTATTGGAACGCGTCGGGTATTTGGTGAATGCAGCCAGCGTAGAGAACGTGAGATTGACGTTTCCACCTGAAGCCGGATTGTAATTGGTAAGAATTTTAAATCCGTTTGCATTTCCTTCGAAGTCCGAAAGATCGGACCACTGAAGATCGTTGTTCACCGCATCGCGCAGTGTTTTCCCTTTGCCCTGCGTGAAGTAATGCGAAATGGATGCTTCACCGGAATGACCGAAAGGTGGATTGCCAATGTCGTGTGCCAAAGCGGCTGTTGCACAGATCGCACCGAAATCGGATGCGTGCAGATCAGTTAACTGGTGGCGTTGGATAATTGTTTTACCCGCAATTTTTCCGAGTGAACGCGCTACGCAGGAAACTTCGAGACTATGCGTGAGACGGGTGTGAACGAAATCACTTTCGGGAAGCGGAATTACCTGGGTCTTGTCCTGCAGGCGGCGGAACGCGGAAGAAAAAACCACGCGGTCGAAATCGCGCTCGAAGTTGGTACGGTCGGGCGATGTTTTTCGTTGGTAGGTTTTATCGGTGATGCGGGCTTCGGAAAATAGCGTGGTCCAGTTCATTTTTTCTGTCGGTGTTCCAAATATACCACGGCGACACAGCGGCACGGCGAAACTTTCATTATTAATTTAAACGACGTGTAGTATCGTCATTGTCGTTATTCGAATTGTTGTTGTCGGAATTAGTGTCATTGTTGAA
>Ga0193752_1000629_pt1 | contig 32655 bp, 30 predicted proteins | sample H1c1metaG_FD_144924 | JGI IMG/M metagenome (GOLD analysis project Ga0193752, IMG submission 144924) | Soil microbial communities from a riparian zone of the East river system, Colorado, United States - H1c1 | ecosystem: Environmental > Terrestrial > Soil > Riparian zone | place: USA: East River... | reverse complement strand
TGCTTCGCTGTCTCGTTTCTCTTTCTCTGTGTCTCAGTGCCTCTGTGGTAAAAAATTACTCCTTTCCTAAAGCAAATATCTTGACCAAGACAACACCCGCGATAAATCCGCCGATGTGCGCCGCGTAGGCCACGCCGCCGGTGCCGGGATCTGTCATATAGCCGAGAATGAGCTGGTATCCGATCCAGATGCCGATCGCGACATATGCCGGCACCTCGGTGAGGAAATTAAAGATAAGCGCCGTCACCCGCCTTCGCGGAAACAGCACTACATAACCTCCTAATACGCCGGAGATCGCACCCGATGCCCCAAGCATCGGTATGATCGAATCGGAATCTATAATGATCTGCCCGAAGGCGGCCGCGAACCCGCAAATTAGATAAAAAAGAGCGAAGCGGATGTGCCCGATCTTATTCTCGATGTTGTCGCCAAATATCCAAAGAAACAGCATGTTGCCGAGCAGATGCGCCCACCCGCCGTGCATGAACATCGAGCTGAGAAAATTGAAATAAACGGGTAGAGGGGTGGCGTAATGCTGGACACGCCCTTCATGTCCGAGCATATCCCGTACTATCTGGGCTCCGGTCAGATCTATCCCGCTGGTTATTTCATATGGAACGAGCGAGAAGGCGTAGGAAAACGCATCGTTTCCACCGAGGCCCTGCAGAAAAACGAAAACGAGAATATTCAGCGCCAGAAACGCGTAATTAACGAATGGCGTTATCTTGCGGTCGGAATTATCGTCGCCTATCGGAAACATATTCTCCCCTTGAAACTTGGCCCTAACACCTATCCGATACCCGCTTTCTCGGGCACCTGAAGGAGTTCATACCCTTCGGACCGCGCGACAAACGTTGCGGCCGTAAGATCGCCGACAACATTCAGCGTTGTGCGGCACATATCCAGAACGCGGTCGACACCGAGAATGATCGCGATGAGCGCCGGATCGACGCCTATCATAACAAGAATTCCGATGATGAACGGTATGGAACCGGACGGAACGCCGGCCGTACCGACGCCGCCGAGAATCGCAAGATAAACGACGGTGAGTTGCAGGCCCAGCGTAAGATCAACACCCGCGAGCTGCGCCAGGAAGAGCACCGTTACGCCTTCATAGAGCGCCGTGCCGTTCTGGTTCGCGGTTGCGCCCACCGTAAGCACAAAGCTGTTGATCTCCTTCGGAACGCCGAGATTTTCCTCGGAAACACGGAGCGCCGTGGGCAGCGTCGCGTTTGAAGAAGACGTCGAGAATGCCGTAACGATAACAGTGCGGACGCGCCTGAAAAATTCGATCGGGTTGATCTTCGAAAGGAACCACACCGAGAGCGAATAGACGCCGAAGAAATGAATGCCTAGCCCGAGCAGCACCGTGAGCACAAACCAGCCAAGCGTTTTCACCACATCGAAGCCGTATGTCGCGATGTTATTGAATAGAAGACACGCCACCGCATACGGCGCGAACTTCATTATTATATCGATGATCTTTGAGGTGATGGCGAAGAGCGATTCCATCACGCTTACAAATGGCGTCGAGACCGGCGCGGGCAATAACGTGATGGCGATGCCGATGAGCAGGGCAAAGAACATGATGTGAAGCATGTTCGGATTCTCGCCGGAGATCGAATTGAAAACGTTTTTCGGGACGATCGTCTTTACGGCCTGCATTAGCGGCGAATCGGCCTTGGCGGATTCCTCGGCCTTCTTCTGCGCTTCGGTGGCCGTAGCGGCGCCTGTGCTGTATTTCGCCTTTAGCTCAGCGGCGGTCTCCGGGCTGACGCGCTCGCCCGGGCGGATAGTATTCGCAAGCCCGAGCCCGATAACGACCGAGATCGCCGAGATAACGAGACAATAGGCGAAAGATTTCAGCCCCACACGGCCGAGTTTTCTGATATCGCCAATACCTGCCACGCCCACTACGAGCGACGAGAAAACGAGCGGGACCACGATCATCAGGAGGAGATTGAGAAAGAGCGCGCCGACCGGCGAAGTGATATTCGCGATCGTCCACACGACGTTCTTATGGCCTCCGCCAAAGCTGAAGTTGACTATCAGCCCCGCGACCGCGCCGACCAGCAGCCCGAGCAGGATCTTTGTATGCAGCGCCATACCCTTTGGCTCGTCAGGAGTATCGTCGTCAAGATCGGTAGCAAGCTCGCGCTCGTAATCGTCAACGGGAATCGGGTCTTTTTCGTTTTCGCTCATTTAGAAATTCACCTTTAGCTTTGGAATGAATGGTACGGGAGATAAGTTTAACTTTCGGTTTTTGTGAGTGTAGCAGATGGCGGCCAAATTTGGTAATTTTGAACGTAGGCGCACGTTACCGGAAAGAACTATCGTGCATCAAAAGCAAATATGACAAAGAGATCGATCGTTACGGTTTTATTATCGGGCATTATCTTCCTTTCGGGCGTGGCTGCAAGCGCGCAGCAGGTTTTTGTTGGGAATCTTTCGGGGCGGCAGATTGTTCCGGCCAACAATTCGACCGGCAGCGGTTTATGTAAACTCACGCTCAACCCGGCTGAAACTGGCGGAACGCTGACGTGTAACTACGCCTTGGCATCGGCTGGCGTCAATATGCAATTGTTTATCGACGCACCGGTCGGGCAAAACGGGGCGGCGCCTATATTGACGATCCCGGTCAATGGGCAGACCGGTGCATTTTCAGTAGGTATAGGTGGATTTTCCGCCCAACAGATTGGAAAGCTACGCGCCAACGCCTGGTGTCTCGTTATCAGCTCGGCAAACTTTCCCGCGGGTGACGTACGTGCCCAACTCAAGCTCGCAAACGGCACCTATAACGATTACGACGGCGACGGCCGCGCGGACCTCGTCGGGTTTCGCCCGGCAGATCTCGCGTTTTATGCGAAGGGTAGCCTGGATAGCAACTTGATCGTCGGCCAGGTCGGGCAGAGCGGAGACTCAGTGTCGCTGAATGTCGATTTTGACGGCGATGCAAGGTCGGATTTTTCGACCGGCAGGCTTAGCGCGCAGATGATCTGGCGCGTTCTGAACTCGGCCACGGGAACTTTGCAGGAAACGCACTGGGGCAATTCTACTTTGGGAGATTTTTTTGCCGCGGGTGATTATGACGGGGATGGCGAATCGGACATAGCGGTTTTCCGCGGCGGAAGCTGGTATATCATGGAAAGCGCTACCGGGACCGTCCGGTATGATTTCTTCGGCCAGAGCGGCGACATTCCTACGCCGAACGACTTTGATAAGGACGGTAAAGCGGACCTTGCGGTTGCGCGGAGCGAAGGCGGCCTGCGTTATTGGTATCGGCTGAACAGCTCGAACGGCCAGTTCAACGCGGTCCAGTTCGGCCTGAGCTCCGATTCGTTTTTCGCGGGCCGCGCGGATTATGACGGCGACGGGGCGGCCGACATCTCCGTGATCCGCAACATCTCGGGGCAGCGCCATTTTTACATCCTGCGCAGCTCTGACAACCAATTCCAGGCGATCCAGTTCGGGCTTTCGAGCGATCTGCCGAAACTCGCCGATTACGACGGCGACGGCAAAACGGATATCTGCGTAGTGCGGGCGATCACCGGCGGCAGGAACTGGTATATCCTGCAAACCTCGGACGGGCAGGTAAGATATGACTTTTGGGGATTGCCGAGCGATTTTTAGCACGCGGCGAGAGTACACAAAAAGGCTCCCCTCCTTGGTCAAAGGAGGGGTACGGCTTTAGCCGTGGGGTGGTTCGTTCTGCAATATCTTAAATCAGCACAGGAAAGCAATTTTTACCCAGCCCTATCACACAACTCCCGATATCTACATGTCTTACAAAAATTCACCGATTCCGTCATCTTGAATTCCTCCTTCTTTTTCGGGAAGTTGAAATCGGGATCTTCGCAGAAGGTGTACATCTCGTCGGTTTCCTCCCGGATCCGGCGTGCAAAATCGGGAAAATCGAGGTCCTGTATATCTATGGACTTTTCCTCGTAATCGGGCAAAAGGTAGGCCGTGACCGGTTTTATTTGCCCGACGTCCTTATCAAAGTGATAGTGTACCCACGTCGCGTAGCCGATAAGCTGCGTCATGTGCTTGGCCGAATCCTGCTTTCCGCTCTTCCAATCAAGCACATACATTTCATCATCGAAAGGGAACGCGAAATCGACCTTGCAATAGACCTTTTGGTTATCGATACGGCACTCGCCAAAACCCTCGGGTTCGATTATCCAATCGCGGTTGTGCGCGAGCGCCTCTTCCATTATCCATTGAAGCCGGTCGCTGTATAAAAAGTTGGCCATCGCCTGGATCACCTTCGGAAAAATGCTCTCGTCAAAATCGACGCGGTCGGTTTGGTTGTAATAGACCTCCTCGAAGTTCTTCGTCTGGAATATCCGTCGTCCCAGGTCCTCGGAAAATTGGAAGAATTTCTGCTGGTCTATCGGATCGGGCGATTTCTGCAGGCGTTCGAGCAGCGCCTTGATGATGTCGTGGCAGATGTTGCCGATCTCGAGCGGGATATTCGTCAGGTTTTTGAGCACGTTTATCCTGACGACGTTTTCCAGGTCGAACCGCCCGTAATACTGGTAATAATACTGCCGCTTGCAGGAAAGAAAGGTGGCATAGCGGCTAAACGACCAGCCGATCATCTCGGAGTATTCAAAGGGACGGATCTTGTAACGGCTTTCGGGCATAATGAGGGCTGCAAATGGTAGTTTACCCTTAATTCTTTGTAAAATCGGTTTTATTTTACCCGCCGAAGCTAAAAATCTCTTTAGTCCAACGCGCCGTCCGTGCTAAAATCGCAAAATTGTCTTGGTGGAAACCCGAGAGAGCCCCTGTCACCCAAGGAGCATTACAATTTATGAAGTACCTCACTGGTTTGTTTTTTGCCGGTCTTTTAGCCTGCGTTTTGGTCGCAACGCCCGTCCGCGCCCAGGGTCCGACACCCGAGCCGCCGCCTTCAGGAACAAGCGCGCAGACGCCACCTCGCGAAGAGGCCAGGGAGCAGGTTCACTACGACCTTTTGGCAAAAACGGCGCCGAAAGCTGTCGAGAAGTTCAAGGGAGCTACAGCCGCGCTCGATCAGAAAAAATATGCCGATGCAATTTTGCTCTATCGCGAAGTATTGAAGCAGGCACCGGATTTTCCGCCCGCGCTGCGGCGCATCGGCTACGCGATGGCGTCACTCGGCCAACGCGAAGACGGGCTTAAGATGACCAAAAAGGCCGCCGAACTGGACCGCACGACCGATAGCCTGATGGGATATGCGATGCTTCTCGCGTGTCTTTCGTACGAAGAATGTAAACCTACAAAGGCTGAAATATCCGAAGCTCTTACCTATGCCCGCGAGGGAGTTCAGAAGGACACGAAAAATGAGCCGGAAAATGCATTTGTGCTTGCCGAGCTTCAGCTAAGGGCTGAAAGCTGGGACGAGTTCGACAGGTCGGCATCTCAGTTGGTGACCAAATTTCCGAACGAATCGGGATCGCATTATTACAACGCGATCAGCCTTGCTAACAAGAATGATCTGAGCGGCGCGGAAGCGGAGATCAACAAAGCAATCTTGCTCGGGCTGCCGAGGGAAAGCGCCGCTTCTTTTCTCGCGGCAATTCAGCAAGAGCGGGACAACGCGTTTTTCGGCCTTGGCGGTTATCTTTGGTACCTCTATGCAGGGATTGCCGTCGTGATGCTTTGGGCGATCGGCCTTGTAGCGCTGTTCGTCGTGGGTAGGTCGCTTTCCGCAAAAACCCTCCGCTCGATCGAAACCGGTGATCCGAACGACATTGCGGGCAGCCAGCATGCCGGGCTGCGGCAGCTCTATCGCAAAGTGATATCTTTCGCGGGGATCTATTGGTATATCTCGCAGCCGATCGTGATGCTCGTCGTTGTTGTGCTGACCGTCGGCGGTATCCTGTTCTTTTTCTGGATCGGGACCATTCCGATCAAACTGGTGCTCATTATCGGGTTTATCGGTACGGCCACGCTCTTCGTAATGATCAAGTCACTCTTTGTTCGTATAAAAATGGAAGATCCCGGACGTGCGCTAACCGAAGACGAGGCGCCCGGCATGTGGAAGACCGTGCGCGAGGTCGCCGAAACCCTTCAAACGCGCCCCGTAACTGAGATCCGCGTCACACCCGGAACGGACCTCGCGGTTTACGAGCGCGGCAACATGCGCGCGAAAATGAACGACAAAGCCGATCGCATCCTGATACTCGGCACCGCCGTTCTGAACGATTTTGACCAAAACGCATTCCGTGCCGTTCTGGCCCACGAGTATGGCCATTTTTCAAACCGTGACACGGCTGGCGGCGATATCGCCTATCGCGTAAACGATCACATTTTCCGGCTTGCCGAAGCAATGGGTAACGCAGGTACGGCGACCGTTTACAACGTCGGTTTTCAATTTCTGCGTATCTATCATTTTCTGCTTCGCCGGATCACACACGGCGCCACACGCCTACAGGAAGTGCTTGCCGACCGCGTCGCGGTTTATCAATACGGTGCGGCTGCTTTCCAGGAGGGCCTCACCCATGTCGTCCGCCGCGATATCGAATTCTCGCATCTCGCCGATAATGAGATAAACTCATCCTATTCGGCAAGACGTGCCCTGCAGAATCTATACGAACTGAAGGTGGAGAACGAGACGGTAAAGGGCCAGCTTGACGTCCAATTTGACGAGACCATTAATCGGGCCACAACCGAGGACGACACGCATCCATCGCCGGCTGACCGGTTCAAATACGCCGGCCGGATTACCTCTCGGGATGGCATGCCGCGCGTCGACGGTCAGGTTTGGGACCTGTTCAATGACCGCGATGCGCTTATTAGCGAAATGAACGCGGTCATCGAGCAAAGAATTAAGGGATCGATGTAACCGCGTTAGGCCCCTAACGCTTAGGACCCGCCTTGCGATTTACGACGCCCTCGAACTGGGCGTTTGCGGTAAAATCCTGAGGAAAGCCATCACCAATTATCACAATTTGATTGCTTGTTGGGGTAAACCTGAAGCGCTTGGCGCTAACGGAGAGTGTGTACGGCGTGCCGGTAAGAACATTGTTAAAAACATACTGGCCGAGGCTACCCGTCTGGGTCACCATCGGTTCGGTCAATCCACCGCCGCTTAGTCTTAATATCGCATTGCGAATGGGCATGCCTCCCGCAGTTCGCACTGTTCCGCTCAGCGTTCTCGGTTGAGCAAGGTGACCAATACCCCAATTACCCGAGACATCGCTAAGAGGCTGGAGACTCACTACCGTATTCGTCGCAGGATTATTGGGGCCCGTTTCCAGGACGGGAGTGCCTCCGTGCGCTCCCCAAGCCCCGTAGGTCGTTTCGTCACCGACGACATCTGCGTCAGTGTAAACAAATTCCCAGCGGCCCGTTATGTTGCCCGTTTTAACGATCTCCCAGTGGCGGGATGCTGCAGTAGCAGGATCCAGTCCGGGCAAGGCCGCATCTACCACCTTTACCGACAGGGTTGACGGATTCATGGCCAAAAATCCGACGAAAAAGAACACGGGCGAATAACCGTTCGCGCCCAGATGGTAAATATAGTGACTTTGTTGTGCTGTATAGGTGCGAGTGAGTGTGCCGTTGATGAAGCCGTTGACCCGCGTTACTGTACCGTTATGCGTGATCTTGTTTGCGCCCGTCTTGATCTCGCCGTTTGTTAGCAGCATTGCGCCTGTTATAGTCAGATCGCCGCCGTCGATCGTAAGCTCGTCGGTCGCCGGATCGTTATTGTCGTATGTAAAGCTCGTCAAGACCCTTGACGGGTTGATCTCCGGCCCGGTCGTTCTTGCACTTCCCGTCCGCAGGTAACGCACACTTTGCCCGCCCGTTCCGAGATTAAATACCGGCGCCGAATCGAGTGTGCCAGCGGGAGATGGGTCGTCCTCGTTTCCGAACTGAACTACGCTGTTAATCGTGTCGTTATTACCCAGCGTGAGTTTGTTCGCGTTGATTATATTTCCCGTAAATAAGTAGAGGTTTCGAACCCGGATATTGTTGATCCCGGGAGCGAATATAACGTTCTGTCCCTCGAACATGAAATGGGTGATTATCCCGGTAGATACACCGGTGCCAGTATATAGCGTATTCCCCGTTCGGTTAGATAAAACAAAGTATCCCATTGTCCCTGGTACAGCAAGCGTACCGTTGTTGGTGAAAGTAGAACCGTACATAACAAATGTCGCGTTATTTGTATTAAGTGTAGTGCCCGGATTGATCGTTACGTCACGAGTCTCGTTATAACGCCCGTTGACCGACTGTAGTAAGAGTGAGTGTCCGCCAGTCGTATTGTTTATTTCCAGGTTCGGAAAGTTGCCGGCTCCAATGAATGTAGTCGCCCCGGTTGTGAGATTATTACCGAATTTGACCTTTCCGCCCGTTATAGTGTTCATACCGTTAACTCCCGCCACATTGCGGTAATCACGTGGTCCGGAAGCCGCTGTGCTTCTATTTTGAATGACGATCTCCCCGCCGGTCATCGTTATAAAGGACGACCCAACAAACGTGCCGGTATCGAAACACGCGAGTGTTGTCGAAGTATTGCCGCTAGTGCAGGCGGTGATCGTTCCGCCGCTCTGCGTGTAGTGCCAGATAGTTGCGGGGGCCGTTACGCCGAAGCGCCCGGATGTCGTGATAGCGCCGCCGTCAATAGTCACCCGTGTGTTTGGATTAAAGGCAAGTGAGTCGTTCGCCAATGTCCCTACGTTATAAGTACCGGAGCTGACACGAAACATTCCGCTCACACTAGCCGAAGCGTTTTGCGCTGCAACCGTATAGTTCGGGTTATTGAGCCAAATTCCCCCGCTAGATGGAATGTTATAACTCGCCGTGGAAAAAGTTCTGTGATTACCTGTGAAATTTCCTGAGATCTTGAAAGTACCGTTAGTAATTGTAAGGAATCCCGAGCCGGGACCGTCAACCGCTGAGCCTTGGACCGTAAATACGGCCGGGTTGAGTTCAAGGATGTTGACGTTAGAAGTGCCTTTACTGATCGTTATAGTCCGAACATCGGTAACCGCGCCCGTTCCTCCAAAAATATTGTCGGATACACCCGTAAACGTAATGTTCGCCCCCGCCATATTATTGTTGGTGCTGAAATCGAGGGCGCCGTTATTAGTGAGGTTGCCGCCTATTGTAAGGACGTGGCCGATAATGTTTCCCAGTCCGAAGGTTGCGAAAATTCCCCCCGACTTTACAAGAACATTCTGCGTGACTGTAAGCGAGTGTGGGGCCGTTTCCTCAAATGTCAGGGTCGCTGTCGCAGCGGCTTTGTAATCATCGTTCTCCGCGAGTGAACCCGTCGTACCGACCGTTAGACTCAGCGCCGAGGCGGCATTGTCTATGGTGACCAGCGCCCCGTCAACTATCGTTACATTATCGCCAACAGAAGGTACTACAGCGCCGGCCCAGGTTCCGGGAGCGCTCCACATGCCGCCGGTGCTTGTCGATGTTATATTACCCGCCGGGTGGGTTGTGGCCGAAAGGGCGATTTCGTCGCCGAACGCCCCTTCCGATAAGGCGTTTACGCGATAGAAATACTGTGTACCGGGCGTTAAGCTGCTATCGACAAAATTCGCAGTGTTGGGAGGGGGTGTCGCTATAACAGTGAAGTTTACATTGTCGGTGGACCGGCTGATCTGATACATCGTTTCGGTGCTCGAATTATCGGTCCAGTTTAGCTGCAGCGACGTTTGCGTTATTGACGTAACGCTCCCTGAGGATGGTGCGGGCGGCATCGGCGGGGCGAACAAATACGACGTTCCAGTGGGAATAGCGGTTGACTGGGCGTCGTTTGCAACGGTATAACTAACCGAATTTGTAGCGGCCGTTACACTGGCAAAGTTCGTACCTGGGCCTGATTGCAGCCCGATCGAATAACTGTCGAGCGGAGTGGCGCCAGTCATTCCATCCCCATAAACGAACTGAATAACCCCCGTTTTCTCGAAAAGCCAGAGTTGGAATATGCCTGCACCTTGCCCCGAACACGGTCCGGCCCGGGCGATTTCCATATTCTGCCACTCCACGATTAGCTTGCGGCTGCCGGGTGATCCGATCGTTTTGTAATGGACCTTTCCGTTTGGCCCGACACATAGATCGTCCCAGTAGGGCATAATCTTCGGAAAATCTGTTTCCTGGGTTATTTGGTTAAAGGAAAGGGGACCGAATGGTGCCCGGCCAAGACTTAAGGGTCCGTTTCCGGATACGCCGAACGCCGTGAAATTAGCATTATCGAAACGGAACATAAACCCGATCGGCATGGTATTCGAAGAATCATTGTCGGTGGAAGGCCCGATCAACTGTACGGTTTTCGCGGACATATCCTCGAGAGGCCAGCCCCCGAGGACCGTCATCGGATAACTTGTCGTCGAGATCAGGCTGTCGCCGCCGATTTCTAGCTTTTCGGTCGGATTATCATAGTCAGGATGCGTCGCGCTAGCATCGGCAACCATTCCAGATGGTACGGGCGGGCTTATTGCTCGTTTTTGAGCGGTGATCGAGATAAAACTCAATGTAAACAACAACGTTATGAGGATCAGGCGGAACTGCATCATTTTTACTCCTAAATGAAATATGCCTTAAGGCGAAATTGTACTATCGGCAGGCACCGCTAAAATCCTGGATACTTTCTCTGAACAAAATTAATTGCTATTAGCGCGGGTGATTGCGGATAAAGTAAAGAGTCTAGCGGAAAATCCATCAAAGTCAATGCTTCCCGACAAAGGTTTTACAGCCGCTTAATACAACTACGCTATTTTCTTATTGTTTTTTGCGCTTCCATAAGCCCGCGTAATACAATAGCGGTATGTTCGAATCGATTCATTTCAGCTCCCGTGGACGCGCGAAAACAAGCGCATCGAAGCCCGAGGTGTTGGAAAAGCTGGCCGCAATTGTCGGCGAGCAGCACTTACTGGTCGAGCCCGAGCGCGTCGAGCCCTACGGCGCGGATGCCGTAAAGGAGAAATTCCCGCCCGAGGCGGTCGTGTTTCCCGAATCGACCGAACAGATGGTCGGCATACTAAAGCTCGCGAATGAATACCTGTTTCCGGTAACCGCCCGCGGCGGCGGCGTTGGCTATACGGGCGGAGCGGTGCCAGTGGACGGCGGAATCGTGATCGGCACTGACCGCATGAACAAGATAATCCAGGTCAGTGCGGACGACCTCTACGCCATCTGCCAGCCGGGCATCACCACCTGGGACCTGCAGCAGGAGGTAGAAAAATACGGCCTTATATTCCCGCCCGATCCCGCCAGCTACAAGGACAGCTTTATCGGCGGCAACATTGCCGAAAACGCCGGCGGAATGCGCACGCCCAAATATGGCGTGACCAAGCATTATGTGCTCGGCTTGGAGATCGTGACGGCCACCGGCGAGGTGATCCGCACGGGCGGCAAGACGGTAAAGAACGTCGTCGGCTTCGACCTGACCGGCCTGATGTGCGGCTCGGAGGGGATGCTCGGGATCATCACCGAGGCCACTTTGAAACTCCTGCCGGCACCTGAGGCGACCACCACCGTTCGCGGCAATTTCCGCTCGATGGAGGAGGCCTGCCGGGTGCTGACGCGCTTTACGCCCGAGGGGCTGCTGCCGATGGCGATGGAAGTGATCGACAAGTATTGCATCGAGGCCGTGGAGGATAATTTCGCGTTTGGACTCTCGCCCGATGCGAAGGCCATCCTGCTTGTCGCGGTGGATGGTTCGCGCGATGAGATAGAGAAAAATGCCGTGGTTATCGAGCGTGTAATGGCCGATAACGGCGGCTTCGACATACTTCGCTCGCGCGATGCCGACGAGGAAAACAAGCTCTGGGACGTCCGCCGTGCCATCTCGCCCAGCCTGATGAAATACGGCACGCTCAAGATCAATGAAGACGTGGTGGTGCCGCGATCGAAGGTGCCGGAGTTGATCACGCGGATCGAGGAGATCGGCAAGCGGCACGGCACGTTCGTCGCCAACTTCGGCCACGCCGGCGACGGCAACATCCACGTAAACTTCATGTGCGACCGCAACGATCCCGCGTCCATCGCCCGCGCCCGCCAGTGCGTCTCCGAAACCTTCCAGCTCTCCGTGGACCTCGGCGGCACCATCTCCGGCGAGCACGGCATCGGCTACGTAAAAGCACCCTACCTAACCTACGCCATCGACAAACCCACCCTCGAGATAATGAAAGGCATCAAGCGCGTCTTCGACCCGAACGGCATATTGAACCCGGGGAAGATGTTCATCTAGCGTTTAGCGCCGCTCGAACTTTTTCAGAGTTCGAGGTATGCCGGATGTTCCGCGCGTTTCAAGTGTTTCAGGCGTTTCAGTGTTCAATTCGGGTGTTCAAGTAATGAAACACTTACTTCGGAGTTCTATTTTAAGAGTCGATAAACCCAATGAATTCACTAATAACAATGAGATTGGCACTATAATCGCCTTACTTACCCCGCTTTGTTCCCTGCGAATAGTAGGCCATTACTTTTCGGCTCATGCTATCGGCGCTCCGGTTTTCAAGCGCGGAACCGACTTGCAGGAGGTCCTGGATCTCGCGTTGAAGCTCGGGGCTGGGAGCGGCCGCGAACGCGACCTGGCTTGCGGCCACGGTGTTGGAAATATGTGCTTGCGCGGCGGCAAAGTCGTGCTGGTCCATCAGCCTTATCGCCTCTTCACGCGCGCGTGCGTTCATCAATAACAGGACGGCCTTCGCAACCTCCGGATTCTCAGGCAAACCGTCAACGGCCTCGGCAGTGTCGAAGCCAATTTCGACCTCTGCACTTACCGCCGCCGGCATATGAGATTCCTGTTCGATATAGGCCAGGCCGAATTGGGCGGGCCGCAGCGCTTCACCTGTCTGGCCAGCCGGAACGCGCAGACGGACGACGATATCCAGCGGCGAACCCGACCGCAGATTCGGAACCTTATACCGTCCCGACGCATCCATTTCAAAGTCGTTGAGCACATCGGCGACTGTAACTCCCGGCGCGGTTTTAATGCTCAGGGTCACGGAATGCCCGGTTTGCGATATCAGGCCGTTGAGCTCGACACCGAATATCCTCGCCATATCTTCAGCGTGCTCGACGTGCCAGGCGTTTCCGCCGCCGGCCTCGGCCATAGGCATCAGCAGATCCTCGTTAAAATCGCTGCCGATCCCGATGGTCGTCGTGCTAACACCGCGGGCCGCCACCTCCTTAGATTGCGATACGATGCGGTCGATATTCGTTTCGCCGACGTTCGCCTGGCCATCGGTTATGAGCAGGACGCGGTTGATCACGGCCGGGTCAAGGTCTTTGCTTACTTCGAGCCCGCCGCGCACCCATGCTTCGTGCAGGGCGGTGGAATTGCGCGCCGTTATCGAGCTTATCCGTTCCTTAAGACGTCGCGTGTCCTCGACCAACTGGCCGGGCACGAGCAGATCGACCACGTCGTCAAAGATCACAACGCTCATACGGTCGGTCGGCAAAAGCTGGTCGATGCAGTAGTTTGCCGCGGCTTTGGCGTGGCGGATTTTTTCGCCCTCCATCGAACCGGAGCGGTCTAACACGAGACTGAGATTTAGTTTCGGACGGAACGAATCGGCCTTCAATTCGGGCGGGTTTATTCTTACCAGCACATCTACCGTTTGCGACCTGCCCGGCTCCAACTTCGCCTTTTCGGTAAATACTTCTAACCTTGTTTCTTGTGTCATACTTCTAAATCTCCTTTGGTATTTATTGCTATTTCCTTATAAAAGACCTGATCGCTTGTTCGATCGAACCCAGTATCTTTTTTATCTCGCTCTCATCTTGGGGTGCCTTAAAGTCGGAGCTGACGTGCATCTCGACGCCCGGTTCCACCTCGTAACGCGACCAGCTCGACGTGGATCGGTCCGGTTCATTGGGCGCTGCCTCTGCCGAGAGGCTTTGCGCGGAAAACAGCGGCATATTTAGATCCGTGGACGGCGGGGGCGCGGAGGCGGCCGGCATCTGGAAGGATTGCGACGGCCTGCTGAGCAGCAAGGACTCGAGGTATTCCTGTGCCTCGTTCCTGCTGGTTGGATCGGCCGAGCCAAGAAGTATTTCCAGCTCCCGCTCGCTCTTGCCCTCGATAACTTCGCGTATCTTTTTGATCGGCAGGTTTTCGGCCTGCAGCTTTTTTACGGTCAGCAGGGCGAGCAGATGGATGTAGCCGAAGAGTGTGGACGTGCCTCTTTTCTCCGTGGCAGCAGGTATAAGCCCCTCGGACATGTAATAGCGCACGGTTCGCTCATCAGGCAGGGTGGTCACTGTGCCTTTTTCCTGGTGTGCGTCGATTCCCGGCATCGCGGTCATCACTGCCTCGGCCAGCGCCGCCGCTCCTGCAAACTGTTTGTCTCTGAATTCGTCGAGTTCCATAAACCGGATAATAGCATTGACAGTAAATACTGTCAATAGTAAATACTGTTAACAGTAAATACTGAGTATAGATTTTTGGCTGAGGCATCTATTTAAGACGGTAAATGCATCTTTTAGGCATGCTTATTAGATTTTCGCGGGCGCGAATATTCTTTCTAACTTTTCTCCTCGGATTTGCAGCATCCGGGATCGACACGAAATATTTTGAAGAAGTCTATGTGGATATTCCGCAGGTCACCTCGGATGCACCGATCATCGTTGATATCTATCCCACCGCGCGCCTCCCTATGCAATATGGAGGTGGCGGATGCGGGGGAAGAGGCGAGGAAAAGGCCCCACGAAAATATAAGAAGAGCAATCGATAGAATGGATGGATCATGAAGAAAGCCCCGCAAGGATAAATATCCAGACGGGGCTCGGTAAATTAAAGGGCTTAAATTAATTATTCTGCCAATATTGAATAAACATCGCGGCGGGCCTGATTAACGATATCGCTGATCCGCTTTATCGTTTCCTCGTCGCCGGTGCGCGCGCCGTCCATTACTGCCGCGCCAAGCTTCATCATCGCCGTTTTCAGCTCGAAGCCTTTCGCCATTTCGGGGTCCGCCTTAAACGGTGTGTCGCCGCGCTCGGCCAGGAGTTTGCGCCCCTCTTCCGTGATCGTGTAAACCTTCTTGCTTTCGATCTGCTCGCTCGTTAGATAACCGCCCTTCAAGCATCTGCAGCGTGGGATAAACCGAACCCGGGCTCGGGCGGTGGCCGATCTGCTTTTCGAGCTCGGTGATGATCTCATAACCGTGCCGCGGGGTGTCTTTTAACACCTCGAGCAGATGAAACTTGATATCGCCGCGGCGCATGCGCATAAACTCACCACCCCTGCCAAACGCGTGCATTCCTCGGCCGCGTCCCATTCCAAATCCAAAACTATGTTTTCCAAACATTTGATTATACCTCATAAATTTTTTCTCGCGATGAATTAAAGACTCATCGTGTTATTACAAAATCTATCACGATATATCGTTAGTAGTCAAGACCTATCTTTGGTGTTTTAGAAAGGCGCGAATTTTTTTGATCAAATCGGTGCTTGTTTTTACCGATAACTACTTAAACCCTTGAATTTCCGCGCCTTGCGAGATAACCTTTCTCTAAAAACAATGTCAGACCCCCAAATTTTAACCAGAACAAGGGCTCGACCCAAGCTCCGGACGATCGAGCCGACCATCGGCGAGCGCCACGCAAGCTGGCTCGAGCTGTTTTTCGATCTCGTTTTTGTGCTGGCCGTAGCGCAGGTTACAAAAATCCTTACCGAGAGTTCGGATCCGGGCGGGTTGCTCAAATATGCCGTGCTCTTTATCCCGATCTGGTGGTCGTGGGTGGGATACACGTTCTACGCGGACCGGTTTGAGACGGACGAAGCCGAGTATCGCATTTTGATGTTTTGCGGAATGCTGACCGTGGCGGCGTTCTCATTGTGCGTGGGCAATGCCTTTACGCTAGCCGGCGACACCGCGGCTATCGTCACCTATGTGCTGGTGCGCATCGTGCTGATCGCCCTCTATGCTCGCGCAGCATATTTTGTACCGCTGGCCCGCGCTTATTGCCTGCAGTTTATAAAGGGGTTCGGCACCGCGGTCGGCCTGTGGCTTTTTTCGCTCGCCCTGCCGTCGCCGTATAGATATATCGTTTGGGGCATGGCCATGCTGCTCGAGCTTTGCACGCCCTTTCTTAACCGCCGAAATACCAAGCTGATCCCGATAGACCGCTCGCACATTCCCGAGCGCCTCGGGCTGTTTACCATCATCGTGCTGGGCGAAGCGGTGATCGCCACCGCGATGGGCGCATCGCAGACTGCCTGGACCGTACCATCCGTCACCACCGCCGCCTTCGGCTTTGCAATGGCTGCGGCAATTTGGTGGATGACCTTCGATTTCGTCGAGGATAACGCCGCGAGCTCGGGCGGCCTGATCGCAAGATTTATATATTTATACGGGCACTTCTTTGTTGTTGCGAGCATCGTAGCGATCGGCGTGGGTGTCGAGCACGCGATTCAGGAAACGGGCGAAACGCACCTGCACCTGCCGTCGCTCGCGCTTATGGGTGGAGGCGTCGGCGTTTATCTAACGGCTATCACGGTGATCAAAAAGGTCGCGGCCAATTGCAATCTTTTTTACGTGCGTCTCGCGCTGGTGGCGGTGGCGCTCGCGATGATACCGGCCGGTAATTTCCTTCCTCCACTGGTATCCATTGTGGGCTTTTTTCTTATCTTGGGCGTGAGCGTGTGGCTCGAAGGGCGGTACGACGTGCTTGGAGAGGAGGAAGAAGGGACCGGGCATATTCTGCCTTGCGAGCACGCGGGCGAAATGCGCGTTTTCGAGCCGCGTTCGACCGAGGGCTGCGAAGAATGCGTCAAGAACAACTATAAGTGGGTCCACCTGCGCCTGTGCCTGAGCTGCGGCCACGTCGGCTGCTGCGAGTCGTCGATCTACACCCACGCCTCAAAACACTTCCACGCCGAGAACCATCCCGTCATCGCCTCACTCGAACCCAACGAAAACTGGGCCTGGTGTTATGAAGATGACCGGTTCGTGCCGTTGATGACGCCGATTGTTGAGGATCCAGAGGCACCAACTACCCTTTAGACTTGTAAAAAGCTCGTTTTGCAAAACCAAAGAAGGGCACTTGACAATCATCTCATTTAGAATTATTCTAAGTCTAATGATTAGTGAAGAGATTCACAAAGTAGGTTTGACGAAGCAGCGCGAGGTGGTGCTGCAGGTGATCCGCGATGGACACGAACACCTGACAGCCAACGAGGTTTTCGATGGCGCGAGGCAGCTTTTGCCCAGCATTTCGTTTGCGACCGTTTATAACAGCTTGCGCTTCTTAAAAGAGACGGGGCATATTGCCGAGATCAATTTCGGCAGCGGCGCGGCGCGGTATGACCGGATCACATCGCGGCACGATCATGCGATCTGCACGGCGTGCGGCAAGTTGGTAGATATCGAGATGGAGCATCCGGAGGAATTGGTGGAGCGTGCGGCGGCTTACTCGAATTTCAAGCCTGAGTCGCTTGAGTTTACGCTGCGGGGATTATGTCCGGAGTGCAGCGAGTCTCGAGAGAGCACATAAAGTTTTTGAACGCGAGGCGTTCATGCGTGGGCGGGTCGCCCACACGACAGCCGCTGGGTCGGCGTCGCTACTAATAACTTAATAATTAATAAACAAGGGAGTCTTAAATAACAATGTCAACAGGAACAGCACCTGCTAAGGAAATTACAACTACATTAGCGAAAGTCGGCCAGCCGGCGCCGGATTTCAACATGCCTTCGACCAAGAATATGGAAACGCTTGCCGAGAACGTAAAGCTTTCCGATTACACGGGCAAATGGCTCGTTCTGATGTTTTACCCGCTCGATTTCACGTTTGTGTGCCCGACAGAGCTCACTGCTTTTTCGGACCGACTCGAGGAATTGAACGGTATCGGCGCCGAGGTGATCGGTATCTCGACCGACTCCGTCCACTCGCACCGCGCATGGATCAAAACCCCGCGTGACCAGAACGGAATCGAAGGCCTGCAATACCCGCTGGCTTCGGACGTAGGCGGCAAGCTCGCCCGCGCTTATAATATTTTGGTCGAGGAATCGAACATCGCTCTGCGCGGATTGTTTATTATCAACCCGGAAGGAATCCTCCAGTATTCGGTGGTCCACGATTTGAACATCGGACGCTCGGTAGATGAAACGCTTCGCGTGCTGCAAGGCCTGCAGACGGGCGGACTGTGCGCTGCCGATTGGACACCGGGACAGGCGAATTTGACAGTGTAAATGGTTAATTGTTAATCGTTAATTGGGAATGGTGGATAGTGGATTTCGATTAGCTACTTACCATTAACAATTAACGATTTTTATGGAGTAAATCTATGCCAATGAGAATTGGAGATGAAATGCCTTCGCTGGAAGGCGCGACGGCCTGGTTTAACGGGTCGCTCGAAGACACGCTCGAGCACGCCAAGGGCAACCCCGTGCTGGTCCATTTCTGGTCCGTAAGCTGCGGTATTTGCAAGGACAAGATGCCGGCGCTCGAAGAGCTGAAAAAGAAATACGAAGGGCAGGGGCTCAAGACCGTCTCGGTGCACATGCCGCGGTATGAGGCAGATACGGATCTGGACAGGGTGAATGAGGCTATAACCGCAAACAACATCCAGGAGCCCACGGCGGTCGACAGCGAACATAAGCTCAAGAATGCTTTTCTGAACGAGCAAGGGTGGGTGCCGGTTTATTATTTGTTCAACGCCGAGGGTAAATTAAAGACCCGCGCGGCCGGTGAATTCGGTATCTCGGTGCTAACGACGGCGCTCGACAAGATGTTTCCGGAGCAAGCGGCAGCGCAAGCCCCTTAGAAAAAATTGCGCATGGATATCAACAAAGATGTTCATGCGCAATTTTCTGTTCGGTGAGAATCGTATTAAAAAGTCTCCAGCCGATAAGGCTAATCATTTCCCAAAAGACGAGAACTGTTTCAAGATGATTTGCTAGTATGCTCTATCCTCAATCTTTGCATCAACCCTCAGTATTATGCTTCCGGAATTTGGCACTTTCGCGGTTTCAGTAAAAATGATCAAACTTTTATATACTTCATATAGAGCCCTGTTTGCGAATGAAAAGGAATCCACATCCTCGTCGTTTGACGGACTCATGGCGAACAGAATATCTTCTGAATTAAAATCATCTCCCGATTTTGTGGTACCATCCGCATTCTGCCAATTTGCGAAATCTTTATTCTGAATTGCAAGAACATCGCCACTGAATGGCGCCAGAATTTCGGCATGACGAGTCTTACCACCCAATGTAACCGTTTCATTAACATCATATGTTGCCAAAACCGTTCCTTTCTCAACCCAGGTTCCAGGCCTGACAAACCACTGCAATAAATTAGTTTTAGGTTTGAACCAGCCGACCTGGCTTTGTATTGACTTATAGAGAGTTTCCGGAATTGCAGGAATTCTAACAATTTTACCCATTCACTTCGTACCTCCATCCTTTTCGTTTAAAAACATTAACCAATTAGAACCTTACCATCGAGGGAGCGAATAGATCACCCACCCGATCAGGAACAGACTTATGAGTATCGACCCAATCAGCAGCCCGATAAGCAGCACGATCATCCCTATCACAAACAGGTAATCGCTCGTCGTGCCCTCGCCGTTTCCTTTGGCACGCTCGCGGATGAGGTCCATGTTCTGCTTGTTCGCTCGCCAGATAAAATCGAACGCATCGCCAATGAAAGGTATCGTCCCGACGAGGTAATCCAGCCCGATATTGAACGCCATGCGGAGCAGCGTGATCTTCGGCACGCCATAGCGCGCGCCCGCGAGCAGGATATAGAACGAGGCAAACGATGTGAGCGTGTCGCCGACATTAGGGATAAGGCCGATGATGGCGTCGAGCCCGAAGCGCCAGCTCGTGCCGGGTACCTTGAACAACCCATCGAGATACCGCGAGAGGTTTTCGAGCCCCTCTTCTACCTCTACCTGCTTCTGCATTTGTCGTCTAGACTGGATCTCTTCCATCATAATTATTAAGAAATTATAGCCGCAAAAAGGCGCAAAACACGCGAGAAAAAAGGCAGCGATTCAATCCTCCGACTTAAACCACCCGCTACCGCAGGCGGTACCGACACTATTGCGCTTCTTCATTCAGGATAACATCATCCGGATCGATGACGATCTTCTTTGGCTTCGCGGTGTTTACTTTCACGATCAGTGCCTTGTCACCAGGTGTGAGCGTTATTCGCTTCGATCCCTTAGCGGTGACGATCTGGAGCGTGACCGGGTTTGTAAACGCTTCGTCCGTTTGAGTTTGTTCGAGCTTCAGATCGATCCAGCCTGGTTTCGTCTCCATCCACGAAACCTTGTAAACCGGGTGCCCGGCCTTGTAAACCCACCTTTCGAAGAAGACGTGCAGGTCCTGTCCCGAGGCCTTTTCCAGCCAGAAACGCAGGTCCTCAGTTGTCGCTACGGTCGAGCGCTTGCTCTCATAATACGATCTAAGCCCTGCGAAAAAGGCCTTGTCGCCTAAGCTCGTGCAAAGCTGGTGCAGCACCCATGCGCCCTTTTCGTAGTTGTTCGGGTTGAGCAGGTCGAAAAGCTTTTCGGTTTCGGTATCGTGGATAGGCGTGCGGGTCTTTTTCGCGTATTCGAAATAGGTTTTTGCGGCGTCCTTCATATAGGCGCGGAAAGCCGCGGGTCCGTCCTGCCTTTCGACAAAGAGAGCCGCGAAGTAGGTTGCGAATCCCTCGCTAAGCCACAGGTCGGCCCACGTCGCCTCGGTAACCGAATCGCCGAACCACTGATGAGCGATCTCGTGGGCCACTACGGTTGAAAAGCGTAGGTGCAAAAACGATCGTATTGGCGTTCTCCATTCCGCCGAACCGCGTCGCGCCTACGATCAGCGCCAGCTTGCCGTAGGGGTACGCGTCGATCATCTGGCTGAACATGTTAACGGCGGGCGCGGCGGGCGAGAAGCCCTGCTCGGCGTATTTGCGGTCGGAATGCGTGACGTAATACGAGATCGGGATGGGTGATTTGGTCTTTAGCTCGGCGGTGGCGAACTCCCCGGCCGCGACGACCATATTGTAGGGAGAGATCAGCGCCTTCTCGCTCCATACCCACGTGGTGGTTGCGTCCGAATTTTCCTTTTTCGATTCGAGCACGCCGTTAGCCACCACTGAGTTTCGCTTCGCCGCGGTGACAGTAAAGCTTACGGACGCCTTTGCGGATGGATGGTCGAAGACGGGAATCCAGTGATGAACGCGGTCGGGCCAGTTGTCGCCGATCGCGGATGGCTTGCCGTCTTTGTCTTTGACCAGTATTAAACCGTCTTTCGGCTTACCTGAGTACGAGATCGAGATCTTGTACCGTTGGCCGGGGTACGTCGAGGGTTTGGCGAGATAAACATCGAGCTTTTCTTCGTGCTGGGCAAACCGCGCCGTCTCTCCATCCACCGTCACGGCGTTGACAGTCATTGTGCCGAAATCGAAGTCGATCATCGACACATCCTTCTTGCGCACCGTGACCGTTACATCCGCTTTTACCGCCGTCAACGCGGTAAGCGCGTCATCAAAAGTAACACTAATGTCGAAATGCACGGGCTGCCACGAATCGATAAGGCGCTCATGGCGCGCCGCGTGGCTGGAAACGATATGTAGAAGAAAACACGTTGTGAGAAGAATAAATTTTAGGCCAGTTCGTTTAAAAACAATTTTCATATTGCTTACGGTTCAATCTTCCATGCCTCGGGCTGCCAGATAAATTTGCCGGTACTATCGAATATAGCTTTGATATTTAAAGTCGCCTAGCGAATACCAAATACTCTAAGTCTTCCGCACCCACAGAATTTTCAAGGATAATTTCCACTTTCTCCAATTCATTCGGTATGTGTAATGCTTCAAATTCAGCAGTTATATCATCTATCAGTTCTTCTTCAAGTTTTCCAACTGACCTCATTATGAAACGAAAATGAAGGCCCGCCTCGTCTACACGTCGAAACGATATTCTGATGAAATTCTCGTTTATATTCATGTGCGTTGCTTGTAACAACTCTCCCGCGGCTATTTTTATATCCTCGCCTACCACCATAATTTATTGAATCGCAAAAAGAGAATATGGGAAAACTCGTTGCTAAGAATGCGCGAGTTTTTATTGAATTCGTCGAAGTCCTCAGCCGATATTTCGTTGATGATCAATTTAGTTTCATAGACTGGAAGTCGATCCTTTATTTCAGTCTCAAAGCCAACCATCAATTCTTTATCCAAATCGGATATTTTATTAGCAGCGAAATACGCATTAACATTGAGCTCATTTTTCCCTGCTAAACACGTGATCGCCAGCAAGTTGTCAGTAACCTTAAATAAAAGAGCCTGCATTACTTGAAAGTTTATTTCATTAAATTCGTATGTCTCGAGGTTTAACATATTCCTCTACCTGGACCAGGAAACTAACAAGAATTGTCGAAAGATCGTCTCATATAACGAACCATCTACTACGGTCTAAGAGTAAGTTGAACTATTTATTACGCCCTTTTGCGCCTTTTTGCGGCGATCCGCTTTCCACTATCTTCACGCTTATTATTTTATCCCCGCGCGTTACAGCATCCACGACTCTCATGCCCGCATCGTCTACACGGCCGAAAACGGTGTAGCCGCCGTCGAGATGGGGCTGCGGCGAATGCGTGACAAACCATTGCGAGCCGCCTGTGTCCTTGCCCGAGAGCGCCATGCCTACCGCGCCGCGGTCATATTCGACCATATTCAGCTCGCAGCGGATCGACCATCCGGGGCCGCCGTTGCCGTCGCCGCGCGGGTCGCCATCCTGCATCACGAAATTAGGCACGACGCGGTGGACCATCAGGCCGTTGAAATAACCGGCGCGGGCGAGCTTCACAAAATTATCTACCGTTAGCGGCGCGTCCTCGGGCAAAAATTCGAGGATGAAGGTTCCTTTCGTGGTTGCAAGCAGCGCGCGAACGCTGCCGTTCTTACGCGAAACGGCACGCCTGTAATCGGCATCGGTGTTCAGCACCTGGCCTAGCTTTGTTCCGAAGTTTAGATATTGCTGCGGACGGTCCTTACCATCGGCTTTCGCCTTTTCGAGGCTCGTCGGGATACCGGGAAAATCCTTCTGTAGGTCCTTGTCCTCGAGAATTGTCATCGCCCTTTGGCGCACAAGGTGGTCGCGGGCAGACAGCGCTATCAGGAATGTGCCGACACCCTCCTTCTTATCCGCCTTATAAAGCGCATCGAGTATGCCGAGCTGAGCGTCGTTATAAAACGTGTCCGTAAGCAGGGCGCTAGTAAATGCCTTTTTCAGCGCTTCGGTATTTTCCTTTGACGCGGGCTGATCCCCCAGAATTTCGGCCGCGGCCGCCCGGATAAGAATGTCCGGTTCGATCTCGAGAAGCGGGCGGATGATCCCGGAAGTGTTGTCCGATTTGTAGGCGGCAAAGGCGCGGATCATATCCGGTACGGCCAATGCTTGCATTCCCTTGTTCTTTTCGGATTGCGGCGCGTTAAACCAGGCTCCCATCGCCCTCACCAGTATTAGCCGGACCCTTGATTTCAAGTTGTCGTTCACGGGACTTTTTTCCAGGTTGGCGATTTCGGCCAGGGCCTGAAATACCGCTGCGCTTGTCCTCCAATCGTCGGCAAAAAGCTCGGCGGCATTCTGAGTGACAGAGGCCATATAAACCTCGGGCGATACACGCGCAAGTGCGATCTCCGTCTCGCCGGAGGAATATTTATCCGATGCGCGAAGCTGGTTCAGAAAACCGATGGCGCGCGCGTTCGCGGTTCCCTGCAGCAGCCGGCCTACCACGGTTGCGATCTCGAGCAGCTCGTTCTTGTTCGTAAAGGATTTGAGTTTTTTGGTTTCGTGAACGCCGAGCAGTGATTCGCCTCGTTCGATAAGCTTTTCGGCAACACGCGCTTCCCTCAATGTGCCTAGCGAACGGATGGCGCTTACACGAACGCGGCTGTCCTTATCGGTGATCGCTGCGTTGAGCAGAATATCCACCGCGCCCTTGTCGTCAGCCGGTCCGAGCGCGCGAGCGGCGTTTGCACGGGCCTCGCCGTCGGGGTCTGAAGTAAGAACCTTACGCAGTTCCTCGTTGGCCTTTTTATACCTTGCGCGCGAAAGTGTATTTCCGGCATCGGTCCGGATGCGGGCGTCCGCGTTTTTAAGAAACGGTGCTACCGCGCCGCCTGTATCCACCGCCTCGATCTCTTCTTTTGTCAGCCCTTTGATCCCCGCGCGAGCATGTGCCCGCAGCGCCGCGGTTAGAGCGAGCAGGACCAGCCCGCGGTCCTGTTTTGCGCCGAGCTTGTCCTGTTGCTTCAAGATATCGAGGATGCCGTCGCCCAGGTTGTCGATCATCTTGCTCTTGCCTTTTGCGGCGTTTGCAGCGACGATCTTACCAGCAGCCTCTACCGCCCGCGCTCGTATCGCACCCGGCATGGCCTCATTCAGCATCGCCTTTAAGATCGACTCCGAAGCCAGCATCGACTCCGTTTCGCCGAGCGCAAATGCGGCCAGGGCACGCACGTCGGTCGAAGGATCGTTTGCGAGCAGATCGGCAAGCGCCGGTACCGCCTTTTCATCACCGATGCGCCCCGCGGCTAGCGCGGCCCGGGCCCTGATCTTAGCGTCCTTGTTGGTCATGAGGCCCTCGATGACGCTGTCGTACCGGCGCTCGTCTTCAGCCTTTACGATCTTTACCTGGGTGGCGACCGGGACCTGAGAGATCAAGGTAGCGGAAAAACATATCAAAAGGAAAAAAGTTGCGATAATTGATCTTTTCATTCGGGTTTTATTATAGGGATTTATTTGATTTTGGCGAGTGTAAATAGTGGAGGTGCAACGGCCGGTGGGGATGCGGAAATAATAGTAAACGGAATTTACCTCTTTAGTTTATAATCTGTCAAACGTTCCCTATCGCCTGAGGTTGCATTATGAAATTCTTACGTCTAACTGTCTTTATACTAACGGTGGTTCTTGCCGGAGCGTTTCTCGCGGTCGCGCAAGACGGATCTAAGAAGAAAAAAAACTCGCAATTGTTGCTTCCGGAGAGGCCGGTTGCTGTTAAGGCCAATGTAAAAATTGTAGATGCAAGCGGTAACTTTGTTAATGACCTAAAGGTCGAGAATATTAAGATATTTGAAGACGGCGTAGAACAAAAGATCACATATCTCGTTCGAAAGGAACCAGTTTTAAACCTTGGGCTTGTTATGGACAATACGGGTTCTATGCGGCTGCACCTCGATAGAATAGTGCCAACGGCAATTAGCTTCGTGGATATGCTCACCGGCAAGGACGACGCTTTTGTGATCAGATTTGTCAGCAGTGATAAGGTCGAAACGGTTCATGATTGGACGGCCGATAAATTCAAACTTCGTGCAAGCCTGGAGAATCTGTTTATCGAAGGCGGGCAATCCGCCGTCCTTGATGCACTATATCTCGCCGGGGAGAAAATGCGTGAACGCGAAAAGCGAGACAGGTCTTCGCGCTGCGCGATAGTTCTTGTATCCGACGTCGAAGAACGCAACAGCTATTACGACCTTCAAGAAACGCTGGCGGTTTATAAAGACAGCGACCTGCAGATTTTTGTCGTAGGTATTATGGCCGATTTACCCAAGAACCGGACCAATCCCGATCAACCAAAGCGTCCCAGGGAAACCTCCGAAAGGCTCGCACATACGCTTGCATTAGAAACGGGCGGCGCTGCATATATCCTCGGCGCTAATTATAAGAAAGAAGACCTTATCGGCGTAATAAAATCGATTGGGGACGAACTACGTTATCAATACGTCGTTGGCTATACATCTGCCAACAGTAAGCGAGATGGCTCAGTCAGGAGTTTAAGAGTTGAGGTAGCCGATGGCGTTAAGGGCGAAAAAAGATCGGGCTCGATCCGGGAAAGTTTTGTCGTTCCAAATGAGGATGTCAAAAAGTGATCCGTTATCAACTGTCCAAATCCCCGAAACCGTAACAGCTCTACACCAAAACGTCGGCGTTTTCCTTTGATTCCAGTCTAAAACCCCCAATTTTACTACTCTCCGAATCAGACCAACTTTTGGCACAAAATATGCTTCATAATCATATTGCGGACGTGTGTTTAGCGTCTTACCGTCATAATTAGGAGTTTTTGATATGAAAAGGATCAGCAAATACTTTGCGGTTTACATGGCACTCGGGCTCTTGGTCTTAGGACTAGCAGGCGATGCCCAGGCGCAAACGCGCCGAAATCAGCGCGAGATCCGCGATATAGTTCGCAGCCTGAATTCGAAGGTCGACGATTTCCAGTACAGCCTGAACTATCGGCTGCAAAGCACCTCGGGCGACCGCGACGATATCGACGCGGTAAAGCGCGATCTTAAAAATCTGCAGGATAAGGTACGCGTTTTTGACGAAAATCTCGACCTGCGCCGCGAGAATGCGCAGGACGTGACAGACATTGTCGAAGCCGCGCGATATATTGACGATTTCCTTTCGCGTGGCTCGCAAACCCGCAAGATCGATAACGACTGGTCGGCGATCAAGGACCTGGTCCAACGGCTTGGCGCGAATTATGGCGTAACGCCGGGCTGGGCCGGTAGAAACCCTACGGGCCCTCCGGGCTTTCCGCCGCCTGATATACCGATGGTAATCAACCCGCCTGTTTCTAATCCGGACACGTTCGGCAATAGCCTGAGCGGTACCTATCAGCTCGATGCTTCAAAGAGCGACATGCTGGCCGATATCGTTGCCGATACCGGAATTCAGAACACCGACCAGCGGCAGGATCTTGCCGACAAATTGCTTGCGCCGGACCAGATCGCCGTCGACGTGCGCGGAAACCAGGTTACGCTTGCGACATCTAATGCGCCCGCGACAACGTTTACCGCCGATGGCCGCGAGAACACCGAGAGCCAGCCGAGCGGCGGCACATATCGCATCAAGGCAACACTACGCGGCCAGGTGCTGACCATTACCAGTCTCGGGCAGGACACGGATTATACGATCGTTTTGACGTCGACCGATACGGGCAGGTCAATGAAGGTTTCGCGCCGCGTGACGACGGATTATCTGAAACAGACCGTTTTTGCCGAGAGCTTTTATAACAAGACGGACCAGGTAGCGCGGCTCGGGATCGATCTTAGCTCGCCCGCCGCTGGCACGTATTCGAGCAGCGATCCCGCCGACAACGGCAACCCGACGCCGGGCAACAGCTACCCGACGGTAAATACCGGCCGGCGCGGCGAATATATCGTGCGTAATGGCGAGATAATCACCGGTTTCCTCGATAACGAGATAAATACAAAGGCCTCGCAAAACAACGACCGTTTTCGCATCACGGTGCAAACGCCGGATGAGTATCGCGGAGCTGTGATCGAGGGGTATCTCACGGGCGTAGGCCGTTCGGGTAAGGTTACGGGGAGCTCTAACGTGACGTTCAATTTCGAACGGATCACCCTGCGAAACGGGCAGACCTACGATTTTGCAGGCTTCTTGCAGAGCGTCAAGGACCAGACCGGCAAGGAAGTAAAGGTCGATACGGAGGGAGCGGCCAAAGGGAAAAGCCAGACCAAGGAAACCGCGAAACGAGGCGGTATCGGCGCGGGAATCGGGGCTGTCATTGGGGCCATCGCGGGCGGTGTAAAAGGCGCGGCGATCGGTGCGATCATCGGCGGCGGCGCGGGTGCGGGTTCGGTAGCGATCCAGGGCGACGGCGACCTGGTGCTCGGCAAGGGCTCGACGATCACGATCACGGCGTCATCGCCAAAACAGTAACGTGTCAGCAGACTCGAACTAGAATCACTGTGGAGAAGGGGCTTTGAAGATAATACCGATCAAAAGGTGCGGGGCCTTGAGAATTTAAACGATAGGCACGTTTTCATGATCACCTCGAAAAACCGCGAGGGATATCCTGAAACGAGATATTTCGATGCGGTATTCGGCTTTCTCGTCAAAATGGATACAAAGGATTTTGCCGTCTATAGGGACAATTACAAGCCGTACGAGCAAGCGAAAATACCTGGAACTCTTTACGACCGTCGCGCGGAAAAAGAGGGGTATCATTCGTGGCTAAAAATGGAAGTTACGGATTGGAAGATGGGTGATTATATCGACGATTCGGTATTCGAGGGATAATAGGTCCCGGTTTACCGGGTGAAACTTCTGCCTCTCCCTTTCCTCCAGAGCCTGTGGCCGGTTTCACGTGGCTGTCCACCGTTTTCCCGGCCTCGGTAAATCCTCCGTTTCCCGTGAAATCCATATCGTTAACCGCGCCCATCACGGTTACAGGCCGCGAGCTCGGCTGGAACCGGTACCGCTTTGACGAAACATTGATAATGTAGCTTTCGTTGGAAGACACGCCCGAAAATATATAGTAGCCGAACGCGTTTGTCAGGGCGTGTCTCCTGTTATTGTTCGCATCCCGCAGAACAACGGTGGCGTTTGAGATACCTTGCCCGTTAGTCGAGGTAACACGGCCGCCAACATCGAACTGGGGTGCGTCATCGGCTGTAATCCGGGCAACGAAATACCTGTATCCCGAACCTACGACTACCGCCTTATTGCCCGCCTCGAGCGCAAGCCCGCCCATTCGTTCGTTAACTCCCAGGTCGATCACGCTCTTTCCTCCCGTTCCGTAAACACTGTCGAGCGAACCATCAGGGTTGAAGCGAACAAGGGCCAGGTCGCCGACCGCGCCCGTTAAGGCGTAACCCGCGGCAACGATCTTGCCGTCAGATTGTATTCTCGCCCGCGCAAGACGGTCGTCACCCGACAGTATAGGGGTGATCACCGTCTTGCGCGCCATCAGCCTGGTAACGAACGAGAGCGAAATCAAAGTTCGTACCGTCGCTGGTAGTGTTTCCCGCTACCAGTATCCGTCCGTCCGCCATCGAATGTATCTCGCGCACTTGCGCGCCGCCCGGCAGCAGGGCCGTAGTGACCAATCCGTCGCCGTCAAAGCTGGTGTCTAAAGTACCGTCAACGTTGTAGCGGCCGAGCATAATAGGGCTTCCGCTAAACGAAGTTATGATCTTTCCATTTGCCTGAACGCTCACCTGTCCCCATTGGTTAGTGGTGGAAAACATGACGCCGTCGCCGTCGAATGAAGTATCGAAAGAGCCGTCGGTATTGAGCCGAAGGATCAAATTCCGGATGGCGCCCGTTGGGAAGTTTTGCGTTGTCCCGGTCACCACAAGTTTTCCGTCCGGCGCCAGTGCGGCTCCGAGAGGCAGCGACTGTCCATCACCCGGAAAGGTAATTCTTATTAGTCCATCGCCGTCGAAAGAGGTATCCGGCGTTCCGTCAGCGTTATAACGCAGGACACCGAGGCGCATTTCGGTCGCCGTTCCCGATCTGACGACCACAACGATCTTCTGGTCGGGCTGCAGAATGAGCCGGACCGGCGCGACCCCGTCTCCGTTATGATGTATAACGATCCTGCCTCCCTGGCCAAATGCCCCGTCGATCGCTCCTTCCGCGTTATAACGGGCGATGCCGCTCGCAAAGATATTGAGCGCCGACAGCGTTACGATCTTGCCGTCGGCCTGGACGATAGCATCCGTACCGGTGACAAGCGAGTGGCCGACATCGGTTTTCACCTTCCCGTCACCATCGAAACTTGTATCGAGCGAGCCGTTAGTGTTGTAACGGACCATTGCAAAATCGTCTGTCGGCAGCATACTCCATCCGGCCGCAACGACCCTTCCATCGGGCTGGACCATAACCGAAGTGGTTCGATCACCGCTTGTTCCAATCTCTGTAGTAAGGGTGCCGTCGAGATCGAAGGACGTGTCGAGTGAACCGTCGGTATTGTAGCGTGCCAGCGCAAAATCGGGATTATTGCTCTGCGCGTTTCCCGAATAGCCTGCAGCCACGATCTTCCCGTCACTTTGAAGCGCCGCGGAGATAATGCCCTCGGTATGGAAGATAAAGGCGATGGTGATAACCCTCCCGTCGGTATCGAACGAGGTGTCCAGCGACCCATCTGTGTTGTACCGGGCAAGGGCGAAATTCGAATCGGTGGTGCCCGCCGCGACTATCCTTCCATCCGACTGGATCACCACAGAGCGGGCGGAATCAAAATTACCGAAAGATGTTGATACATGGCCGTCCACGTCAAAGGATGTGTCGAGCGAGCCGTTAGTATTGTAGCGAACAAGCGCAAAGTTGTTGTCCGCGGCCCCGCCCGCGGTAATGATCTTGCCGTCAGATTGGATCGCCAGCGAAAGTGCAAAACCGCTGCCCGAAGGATATGCCGTGGTAGCTATATCGTCTCCGTCAAATGTGATGTCGGGCGACCCGTTGCTGTTATAGCGCGCTACCACCGACTGGCTATCCGCACTCCCGACCGCGATGATCTTTCCGTCCGCCTGGACCGCGATATCAAAGATCTCGTCATTTCCCAGGATAGGTGTGATAACCATCCCATCGCCGTCGAAAGTGGTGTCCAGCGTGCCGTTTGCGTTATACCTGAGAATGAAAAATCCTTGTTCGTGCCGGTTGCAAAGCCGCCTACCACGATCTTGCCGTCGGCCTGAAGCGCCCCCGAATTCGCTCGTTCGGAGCCCAGCGTGACTAGGGTGGTCACCTTACCATTCCCGTTGAATGTCATATCGAGCGACCCGTCCGGATTATAGCGGGCGAGAGCAATGTCATCGAGCGAATAGCCGATGAGAACGATCTTGCCGTCCGGCTGGAGAAGGCAGTCTTGGGCAGTGTCGAACCCCGCACCGAACCCGTCATATTTATATCCCGAGCCCGCAAATGTAAGGTCGAGATTGCCGGGGCCGTTCGCATAAACGAAAACTACCGCGGCCTGGATGAGCATCAGCGCTACAAACCCTCTGGCAATTGAATAATTTATAGATCTTCTGGTAATCATATTCTCTAGCTCCTGAACGGGATTTTCGCAAAGAATATCACCGGGAATCGCGTACATCAAGAAAAGTTCACCCGTAAATGCCCGATTTTGTTGAATTTAATAAAATTTTATTTATTGAGGAATCGTGACGCCGACGCTTTATCGCTTAAAAAATATTTGCTCTAATATCGAGTATGAAACCCGTCCCGGAGGAGATCGAAACCTATCGCGACCGCAAATGGCGGCGCGAGGATTCGCTTAAGCTTCAAACTGCGATCGAGGTAGAGGCTATGGTCGAGGACCTCGGGTTTTGTCTCGGGTTAACGGACGCGCGAAAGAACCTTCCATCCGTTTATATCGCCGTTTGCGGCCGGCGCGATGCCCACATGCCTCGCAACGTGCAAAAAGATCCCGAGGCCAGTGCCGCCTGGGTGCTCAAGGACGAGGTGATCGCCCGCTGCAAGGTCTATTACGCCAAGCTGGTAAAAGGGCATTCGATGTTCCTCGCACCGCGGATGGTGCCGTATTTCAACGCCATCTGGGGCGTGCCCAAAACACTCGAAAAAGACGAGCTTTCCGACAATGCTCGAAAGGTGCTGAAAGTGCTCCGAAAGGAATGGGAAATGGCCACGGCCGACCTCCGCGCCGAGTGCGGCTTCAAGGACAAGACCGACCTGACAAAAGCGATGGACGAGCTGCAAAAGCGGATGAAGGTCGTGCCGCAGGAGGTCGTTTACGTTCCGAAATTCACTTATATCTGGACGCTGGCCGAGGCCCGCTTTCCAAAAGAACTGGCGCAGAAGGTCCCGCGCGATGAGGCGGTAAAAGAACTGGGCCGGTGTTTCCTGGAAATGCACGGAATGACGCTGCTCGGCGATTACTCACGAGCTTTCGGCTTTTACCGCTGGGAATCTGGCCGGGCCAATCATCAGCTTGTTGATGAGGGTTATGCCGAAAGATTGGCGACGGGAGTTTACAAGATTTCAGATTTGCGATCTTAGATTTTAGATCGATGCCCGTACTTGTGCGCGGCCCGGCAACACGCTCTCTCCCGTGACGCGTTTCCGCATATCCGTCGCTCACAACCTCACAACCTCACAACTCGCCACTCTCGACTATTCTGGTTTATAATCACGCCAGAAACGTTTAACCCTTGATGAGTGACCAGATAAAGATCGTAATTGCGGATGACCACCCGCTCTTTCGCGGCGGCCTGCGCCAGGTGATCGATGCCGAGCCGTCATTTGAGGTGGTCGGCGAGACGTCTGATGGCGAGACCGCATTGCGGCTGGTCACGGAACACGTGCCGGACGTGCTCATAACCGACATAAATATGCCCGGAATGGGTGGTTTCGAGATCATCGGCAAGATGCGTACGCAGAAGCTGCCAACAAATGTTATCGTCCTCACGATGCACAGCGAAGAGGCGATATTTGCCAAAGCAATGAGCCTCGGCGTTCGCGGGTATGTGCTCAAAGAGGGAGCGGCGCACGAGATTGTAAACTGCGTGCATGCCATAATGCGCGGTCGAAGTTTTACCAGCGCCGGCGTTACCAACTATCTTTTCAAACGCGCCTCGGGCGAGGGCCGCCCCACCGGTACCGCCGCACTTACACCAACCGAGCGCATCGTGCTCCGAAGCATCGGTGAATTCAAGACCAGCAAGGACATCGCTGCCGAGCTAGGCATCAGCCACCGCACCGTGGAAAATCACCGCCACAACATCTCTACCAAGCTCGAGATCCAGGGCAGCCACGCGCTTATCAAATTCGCACAGGAGAACAAGGAGGAGATCTAACGAGCCTGCCCGCCCCTCAAATTAGGGTCAAAATTGCCGCGGCATTGTGTCGCCTTATTCTTATTTTACTCGCCGCGCTATCTGTTTCCGCCCAACTATATTACAAGAAATGGAGCACCGATGAAGGCCTGC
>Ga0193752_1000628_pt1 | contig 32724 bp, 24 predicted proteins | sample H1c1metaG_FD_144924 | JGI IMG/M metagenome (GOLD analysis project Ga0193752, IMG submission 144924) | Soil microbial communities from a riparian zone of the East river system, Colorado, United States - H1c1 | ecosystem: Environmental > Terrestrial > Soil > Riparian zone | place: USA: East River... | reverse complement strand
GTACAGCAGCTCCGAGCTCGCCGGAGCGCAAGCGACGCAAACGCGGACAAGCTTGAACGAGTCGATCGTGACCAGCTCGACGGCGCAGCGCGCGAGGTCGCTGCCTCGTCGCGGACACGGGGCCGACCAGCGAATCCTGGCCGCACTGTTGGTGGGCGCCACCGGTGGGTTGCCCGCGGAAATCGATGCAGAGTTGCACGCGTTGGTGACGCGCTTCGGCGCGCGCAGCGAGCGGTTGGTCGACGGATCGCGCATCGTGCTTCCGAGCCAGCAAGTCGATGCGGGCCAACAGACACTCATCGCCGCGCGCTGTGCGATCGGATTGCGGCAACTGCTCGCTGGACGCGCGCAGCTCGTCGTGTGTACCGGACGCGCCGTGATCGGCGATCGGCAGCCGCTCGGACAACTCTTCGAGCGCGGCGCAGCATTGCTCGCGAATACGCCGGCGGGCGTCGTGCAGGTCGACGAGGCGAGCGCTTCGCTCCTCGAGTCGCGCTTCGAGCTCGGCGACCACGAGCGTGGTGGGCGAACCCTCGAACGTGAGCGGAGCGGCGGCGAAGCCCCGCGTGCGGTGCTCGGGCAGGCGACGCCATTCGTCGGGCGTGATCGAGAGCTGCAACAGTTGCAACTCGTCTTCAGCGAGTGTGTCGATGAAAACGTCGCACGGGCGGTCCTGGTGACCGCGCCTGCGGGTGGTGGTAAGTCGCGTTTGCGCTACGAGCTCATCGAGCGCTTGCGTGCAGCCAATCCGAACCTGACGCTGCTCGTGGGTCGCGGCGATCCGATGCGCGGCGGAACGCAGTTCGGCTTGCTCTCGTTTGCAATCCACAGCTGGGCTGAGCTCTCGGGCAGCGATTCGCTCGAGCAGAAGCAGAACAAGCTCGCAGCGCGCATCGGCGCGCTCGTGCCGAGCCCGCGGGCTCAGCCGCTCGTCCAGTTCATCGCGGAGCTGATCGGCGCACCCTTTCCAGATGTTGCGGCTAGCCCGCAGCTACGAGCGGCACGGGGAGATCACCAGCTGATGGTCGATCATCTGCTCGCGTGTTGGCTCGAGTGGCTCGAAGCACTCGGTCAGCGCGACCCAGTGTTGCTTTGCGTGGAGGATCTCCACTGGTCCGATCCGGCGAGCTTGCGCTTCATCGAAGCTGCGCTGCGGAGTTCGCGCGAACGGGCACTAATGGTGCTCGCGTTCGCCCGCCCCGAAGTTCGCGATGCGTTCCCGCAGCTGTGGGCGGAGCGCGATCTGCTCGAGATTCGCCTTCCGAAGCTCGGAGCTAAAGCGTGTGCGCGCATCTTGCACGCGCTGGCCGGCACCGACGGCGCGGGTTCACTGCACGCGGCGATGATCGAGCGCGCCGACGGCAATCCGTTCTTTCTCGAAGAGTTGGCGCGTTGGCGCATCTCCGACTCGGAGGCCGAACTGCCAGAGACGATCCTCGCGATCGTTCAGTCCCGGCTCGACGCTCTCGGCGAAGAACCCAAACGGTTGATTCGAGCCGCGAGCATCTTTGGCCAGGGCTTTCGACAGGTCGGCTTGCGTGTCCTGCTCGGTGAAGACGACGCAACCTTCGACTACGCGGCCGCGCTCGCGCTGCTGTGCGACCGCGAGATCATCCTCCGAACCGGCCCTCAGACCGATCAAGAATACGCGTTCAGCCACGCGTTGATTCGCGATGCGGCCTACGCGCTGCAACAAGACGCCGATCGGGAGCTCGGACATTGTTTGGCAGCCGAGTGGCTCGAGCACAATGGGGGCGCGCCAGCACTGCTCGCCGATCACTACGAGCGAGGTGGTGTGCGCGTGAGGGCGGCCCACTGGTGGGCGTGTGCTGCGTCGCAAGCTTTCGAGGCAGGTTCGCTGCAGGATGCGCTCCGCTTCGGCGAGCGTGCGATCACGTGCGGCGTCGAGGCGGAGGCATTCGCGAAGCTCGCGGCGCTGCTCGCGGAAGTGCACTCCAACCGGGAGGAGGACGCTGCGGCTGCAACCTGGTCCGAGCGCGCTCGAGCATCAGGTCCCGCAGGAACCGCCGCCTGGTGGCGTGCCACCCGAGTTGGAGCGATCGCGTACGCGCGCCGCGGAGCGCCGGAGCTCGACGGAGTAGCCGCAGAGATGATCGACCAGTTCGCGGACGAGCTCGCGCTGCCCGAGCAGGCACTCGCGATCGCGTACACAGCGACGGAGTGTTTGCGTCTCGCTCGCAACGACATCGCGGAGCGTATGTTCGCCCTGCTGCCGCGCGAGCTGCCCGACGCTCTCATCGGGCGGCCCGAAGGAGTTCTGCTGTCGGCGCGCGCGGTCCGAGCGTACCAGGCAGGGAACTACAGCGAAGCACTGCGGTTCGCGCGGACTGCGCTCGACCGTCAGCGGCGTGCCGGCGGAGCGCGCGACGTGTGCGATACGTTGGGCCTCTGCGCCTACTTTTCGCTCGAGCTCGGCGCCTACGCTCGAGCTGAAGAATGGATCATCGAACAAATTCCGCTCGCTCAGCGCATCGGATCCACTCGGGACGTGGCGTATGGGCAGTTGATCCTCGGCGCGGTCTATCTGCGCCAGGCACGATTCGAACCGGCCGTGCCCTTGCTAATCGAAGCTTGCAAGGGCTACGGCAAGCTCGGATCGCCGGCATTTCAGGTAGAGATACTCGCGCATCTCATTGCGGTGTACTGCGGGTGTGGCGAGCTGTCGCGTGCGCATGAGACCATCGCGCGCGCATCGCTGCTCGACCGGACGGACCCAACGTCCGGAGCGTACTTGCTTGCGTGCAGATCGACTCTCGCTCGAATCGAAGGTCGCGCGAGCGACGCACTCGCAGACGCAAAAAGCGCCTGGAAAATCGCGCGCGAACATGGTGTTCAGGAGTTCGGGGGAGTCGTTGCAGTGAGCTACGTCGAAAGCCTGCTAGCCACGGGCGACCGTTCGGGCGCGCGCAGTGCGCTCGAAGAGGCGGAGAAGTGGCTGTCTGCTCAAGCTGCGAAGATCGACGATCCCGATTTGCGAAGTTGCTTTCTCGACGAGGTTCCCGAGCACCGTAGGATTCGTGAGTTGAGCGAATCTCTGCTGCCGGCCGTCTCGTCTTCCGATTGTCAGGAGTGACGCTCTCGCAGCACGCCGTGCGTTCGCGCTTGCTGTCGGTGCTCACCGCGTACGATGATCGTTGACCATGAGCGGCGGTAACGGGTTCGTCGTCCCCACGAAACCTGCGGCGTCCGCGGCGCGACCCTCGTGGATCATGCCCGCCGTTACAGCCTTCCTTGTCGCGTATTGCGCGCTCGCGGTGATGAGCATGCACCTCGAGCCGCGCGGCTACGACTGGGATCACCACATGTTCCGGGTCCAAGAGATCGCGTGGTTGTGGTCACACGGAACGTTCTGGCCTGAGGTCTCGCCGTTCATGGCCGGCAACAGCCTGCTGCCGGTGTACGCAGTCTATTCCCCGTTTCCTTACTTCCCGGCCGTGGTGCTTCACCTATTGGGAATGCCCCCGCTGCTCTCGCTCTTCGTTGTCGCAGGCGCCGCCATGCTGGCATTTGCCTGCGTGCTGCTCAGTTGGCTTACGAGCGCATTGGGTCCGATCCGTGGCGGCCTGGCGTGTGTTGCAATCTTCTCGTCCGCGTACTTCCAAGCCAACCTCTTCGCGCGCTTTGCATATCCCGAACTGCTCGCGTTGTGTGTGCTGCCCTTAGCCGCGCGAGCGATCTGGTCGGTGTTACTGCGGTGCACGTCCGTTAGTTTTGCGCGTGCGGAGCTTGCGACCGCGATCGTGTTCTTGCTCCATCCTCTGACCTTTGCGAACTGCGCGGTATTCGCGACGATGTTTCTGGTGGCGCGAGTGGTCGTTCGCCCGTCCGCCGATTCATCCGCGCGCGTCGGTCGACTGTTGCTGCTTCTCGCACTCGCGCCGGTCGGCAGCGCCTGCTTGACGTATCCGCTGGTCTCGAACCTTTCTGAGGTGCGCGGTCAATGGAGCCAGCTCGTGCAGTGGATCACGCCGCCGCGACTCAATCCCGGGCTCATCGATCCGCTGTGGCTGTGGTCTGGGCTTGCGCTGGCGCTTCTCTTCACGCGGGCGAGCCAAACACTTCGTCGCTCCATTCTGTGGCCACTCGTTGTCGTCGCGGCGAGCGCGATCTTTCTGTCGCTGCATTGGAGCCAGTGGTTATGGGCACACATGGCCTGGCCGCGAGTGAACTTGTTTCCATGGCGGCTGATTCCATTCTACGTCTGGCCGGCTTTGATCGTGGTGTGTGCATGGTTGCCGCAGCGACGCGCGTGGATCGGAGCGGCAGCGTTGATCGTCGCAATCCAGGTGGCGACCCAAGTCGAGCTCGGGTGGATGATGGTCGATTCGCGCGACACGACGCGAGTCGATCTCGCGCAAGTGTTCGCGACGTATGCGACACGTCGAACCGGGTGGGGTGTCGATGAGTTCTTGCCGACCGAGTCTGAAGCACAGCGACTGCCGTTCGGCGAAGCACCGCTATTGCCCTACGATTCGAAGCACGTCCACGCCACGCGTGTGGTCTACGATTGCGGTTCCAGCGGGTGCGCACCCGGCTCCGTGACGTTGGAGCCATATTATCGCGAGCGCCTGCGTTTCGCGATCGACGGTGTCGCGCTGAAGCCGGTCGCCGTGAATGCGGACTGGCGGCCTATGATAGTCGTGCCTGCGCATGGCCGGCGGATCAGTGTGGAGGTCGTCCGAGATCCGTGGAGCCTGCCGAGCCAACTGTGGAGCGTGATCGCGCTAGTTTCACTGGTCCTGTTGCGCTTCCGGTGGTCTCGCCGCAGCCGTACACACGGCGGAACGGTCGAACTCTAGAGCGAAGGACTGCCCGACTCGTCGCTTCCTCACGGCAACTCCACACCGTTCCTTGACCACGAGTCATGGTTTGCGGAACCAAATGGTTTGTTGCGCCGCGAGCCCAGGGACCACGATCTCAGCCATGCTGTCGATGCCACCGCCGTGCGCGCGTTCGACTGCGAGCGCGCGCACGACCGCATCTCGGACCACGAGCTCGTCGACGACTCCGTCCGAGACCAACGCGTACAGACGCTCGTCACCTTTGCGCGCGTCGAGCTCGACACCGACAGGAAGCTGCGCACGGGAACCCGCCGCAAGCGATGACCCACCTACAGCTTCCACCGGAAAATACCGTGTGATCTGGCCCGCGTCGTCGACACCGAGCAACAGCAGATGCTGCGGCCGATCGAGCGTATACGCGAACGCGAGTTGATCTCCCGGCGCTACCACTTCGCCATCTCGAAGCGCACGCTGGACACCTGCGTGCTGGGCGAACACCTCGAGCGACGCGCCGCCTTTCGAACGGATCGCAGTTGGGTCCTGCGATGGACGGAGCCAAAGCAACGCCGCAGCAGCGATCGCCAGAGCGACGAGCGCGGGTGCCAACACGTGCCGCTTGCGACTGGGAATCGCCTCGACTGAAGCCGGAATCGCCGCACGCTCCACGACTGCGCGTGCAAAATCCTTCGGCGGTTGCGCGACCATGAATCGCGTGCGCGCCGATTCGAGCGCAAGCCGGCGGACGTTACAGCGATCGCAGTCTGCGACGTGTACGCGGAGTTGTGGAGGAACTCGGGCCTGCGGATCGTCCGCGACCAAGTCCTCGAGCTGGGGGCGGGTGAGGTGGCCACTCACGAGGCGTTCTCCTCGCGCAGCATTCCGCGCGCGTGTTCGAGTAGTAGCTGCAGGCGTTTGCCGATCGTGCGCCGCGACACGCCGAGCTCCTGCGCCAACTCTTCCTGGGTCAACTCGTCGACATAGTAGAGAACGGCGAGGCGCACCGAATCCGGGTCGAGGCCTTCGAGCAAGTGCCTGACCGTGAGAAGTGATTCGCGATCGTCGTCGCCGACCGCGGCCTCGGTCGCGAGCTCGAGACCCTCATCGCGGCTCGATTCGGTGCTGACAGGGTTACGCCAGCGGCGGCGAAGCAGATCCACGCAAAGCTGATCGGCGATGCGACAGAGCCAGGTCCGCGGGCTGGCTTCGCCTCGAAAATTGCTCGCCGCTCGCAGCGCGCGAACGAAAACGTCCTGCACGGCGTCCTGAGCCGCAGTGGGGTCGCCTAGGTACACCACGCAGCGTCGGAACACGACGTATCCGTAGTGTCGATACAACTTCGCCACCTCGTCCTCGGTCATGTGCAGTGCAGCATAAAGAATGGACGAACGAGCCCGAACAAATGGGAAGGTCCGGCGGTCGAAAGACGTCGCAGGCGGTGCCAGGCGACCTCACTCCTGCGCGTTCGCGGGTGGCATGAAGTGCGAGAAGCACGCCGCATGCCTCTCACGAGACTTGGCGCTGACGCCTTCTGCGGTGATGCTTCCGCCCGCATGAGTCCGCAGCTTGGGCAGATCACCAACGAGACGTCCGCGTACGCCCTTCAGCGCAAATGGGCTTGGGAGCTTTTGTTCCTGCTTCTGGTTGCCTGGACCTGCTCGCCCCTGTGGGCCGCCAAGTACCTGCCGATTCAGGACCTCCCCCAACACCTGGCAGCCATCCGCGTACTGCACAGCTTCGGCGATCCACAGTTCGACTTCGGTCAGTACTTCGAGCTTCAACTGTTTCGCACGCAGTACCTCGTCTACTACCTCGCAGCGGACCTGCTCTCGTACGTCTTCGACCTCGAGCTCGCGAATCGGATCCTGATGACGGCGTGCCTCGCCGGCATTCCCTACGCGCTTCGATCGCTGCTTCGGTCGCTCGACCGCGATGAACGGTTTGCGTTGTTCGCACTGCCGCTGACCTACAACGCGCATTTGATCCTCGGCTTCGTAAACTTCCTCATGGCGATCGGACTCGCACTCTGGGGGTTGAGCCTCGCCGTTCGCTTGCATTCGAGTTTCAAAACGTCACGCGCGATCGGGCTTGCGCTGCTCGCCCTCGCCTGCTTTTACGCACACGTCGTTCCGTTCGCCTTGCTCGCAATCGGCGTGGGGCTCATCGCACTGGGTCGCGACTGGCGCGCGACGATTCGACGCCTTCTTCCACTCGTACCCGCCGCCATCGCAGCCCTCGTCTGGATGATCGCAAGCCCCGCCGGCAAAGCCACGGTTCATGCAGCTAACGGCGGCAACGCCGGCTCCCAACCTACGTTCGTTCCGATCGAGGTCGCCTACGCCGATATCCCGAACTGGCTGACCGACATCCTCCATGGCGACACCGACCGCACCCTGCTCCGCGTGTTCGCGATCCTGTTCGCATTGACGTTATGTATCGGCGCCTTGCCGCGAACGCGCACGCACGACGCGCAGGTCGCTCATGGCCCGAACGCGCGCGCTGGCGCCACCACGCTCCTGCCGCGCCTCGCCCTCCTCCCCCTCATCGCCGCCCTCCTCTACTTCATCGCGCCCACCGGCTACGACTGGATCTGGCCGATCGCACAACGCTTCCCGCTGCTCGCGCTGCTGTTCGCCATCCCGATTCTTCCGAAGCCCGGTCCCGTCCTCGGCACCGTCATCGCGACCGCACTCGTGGTGCTCACACTTGCTAACGTCCGCGAAGTGTCGCGAGCATTCCGCGCCTTCGATGCCGAAGAAGTCGCCGACTTCGACGCCGCACTCGACAGCATTCCACCCGCAAAACGCGTCGCAGGCCTGATCTTCGCGCGTTACTCCCGCCAGGTGAAGTTCTCACCGTTCATCCAGTACGTCGCGTACTACCAAGCGCGCAAAGGCGGCGCCGTGATGTTCACGTTCGCGGACTTCCCGCAGTCGCCGTTTCGCTTCCGCGACGACAATCGACCCCCGCGCGTGCAGCCACGCTGGGAATGGCTCCCTAACCACGTGCGCCGCAATGATCTCGACTGGTACGAGTATTTACTCGTCAGAGGTGGCCCGAGCCCGTGCAGCCGCGAGCGGCAAGCACGCTGCAACATCGTCTACCGAGGCCGACTCTGGGACGTGTGGCAACTGCGCTAGCCCGAGTGAACAAAACCACGCACCCACCGGCCGATGACGTGGTATGCAGCCGTAGTCGGGTTGTACGTCACAGGTTTCCGGAGGGTGATCGCCGTGAAGAACCGCGTACGCAACTTAACTCGTCGCGACTTCGTCAAGACTATCGGCGCCGCGACACTCGCAACTAGCGCTACACCACTCCTCACGCGTCGCGTCTACGGCCAAGCGCCGCGCAAGACGCTCAAGATCGCGCAGTGGAGCCACTTCGTACCCGAGTACGACAAATGGTTCGACGGCGTGTTCTGCAAACAGTGGGGCGACAAAAACAACACTACCGTCACGGTCGATCACGTCGCGATCACCGAGCTCCCAGCGCGCGCGGCCGCTGAAGTCGCAGCCAAGAAGGGGCACGACCTCTTCAACTTTCTGTCGCCGCCCGCAGCGTTCGAACCGCAAGTGCTCGACCTCTCGAACGTCTATCAACAGGTCGAACAAAAACACGGCAAGAAGATCGATCTCGCGCACAAGTCGACCTACAACCCGAAGACTAAGAAGTACTTCGCGTTCTCCGACTCGTACGTGCCCGATCCCGGCAACTGGCACAAAGACTGGTGGACCGCGGCCGGCTATCCCAAAGGCCCGGACAGCTGGGACGACCTCCGCATCGGTGCAAAAAAGATTCGCGAAACCAGCGGTCACCCGTGCGGCATCGGAATGTCGCAAGAGCTCGACAGCAGCATGGTGCTCCGCGCGCTGCTCTGGTCGTTCGGTGCTTCGGAACAGGACGCCGAAGGTCAGGTCACGCTCAACTCGAAGCAGACGATCGAAGCTCTGAAGTTCATGCGTGCACTCCACAAGGAGTCGCAGACTTCCGAAGTCTTCACCTGGGATCCCGCCGCAAACAACCGCGCGATGTTGGCCGGTAAGACCTCGTTCGTCGCGAACGCGATCTCGATCACGCGCCAAGCCGAGCGCGAGAAGCAGCCGCTCTCGAGCAAGATCCTGATCTCGAAAGCGCTCAAAGGTCCGGTCCGTCGCATCGCCGCCGAGCACGTGATGAGCTGCTACGCGGTCTGGAACTTCGCGGAAAACAAAGAGGGCGCGCAGAAGTTCCTCATCGACTACGTCGACGCATTCCACGACGCATTCATCGCGGGCAAGTTCTACAACTTCCCGTGTTTCCCGCCGACGGTTCCGGACATCAAGCAGCTGCTCGCGAATGACCCGACTGCCCAACCCGTCGACAAGTACAGCGTTCTCACCGACGTGCTCGATTGGGCGACGAACGTCGGTTACCCGGGCTACGCGAGCGCGGGGATCGACGAAGCCTTCCGCACCTGGGTGATTCCGACCATGTTTGCCAAGGTCGCGCGCGGCGATGAAACGCCGGAGAATGCGGCCGCTGCTGCCGACAAAGAATACCGGCGGATCTTCGATCGCTGGAAGTAGTCCAAGCGATGGCGATCGTAGCGACCAGAAACCTTCGGAAAGTCTTCCCGCACGCCGACCAAGCAGCCGTCAACGGCATCGATCTAGAGACGAACGAAGGCGAGTTCTTGGTGTTCCTCGGTCCGTCGGGGTCCGGCAAGTCCACGCTGCTGCGCATGATCGCCGGGCTCGAGACACCCACCTCGGGCGAAGTGCTGATCGGCGGCCAAGTCGTGAACGACCTGTCACCGCGCGAGCGACGCATCGCGATGGTCTTCCAGAGTTACGCGCTCTACCCGCATCTGAGCGTCTACGAGAACATCGTTTTCCCGCTCAAAGCGCAGGGCGTACCGAAAGCCCAGCATCGCGACAAGGTGAATTGGGCAGCGGGCCTACTCGGTCTCGAGCTGCTGTTCTCGCGAAAGCCGCGCGAGCTTTCGGGTGGTGAACGGCAACGCGTCGCACTCGCGCGCGCAATCGTGCGCGAACCTGCGGTGTTTCTGTTGGATGAGCCGCTGTCGAACCTGGATGCGAAGTTGCGCCTGTCCGCACGCGAAGAGCTCGAACACTTTCACCAGCGCATCGGCACGACGACCATTTACGTCACGCACGATCAAGTCGAAGCGATGGCGATGGGCGATCGCATCGTCGTGCTGCATCAGGGCACGGTGCGGCAGATCGGCACGCCGATGGAAGTCTACGACACGCCGGCCGATGCGTTCGTCGCATCTTTTCTAGGCTCGCCGCCGATGAACCTGTTCGAAGACGGCGCGTTCATGGTCGGCTTTCGGCCGGAGCACCTGCAGCCCACACCTGCGAGCGATCCGTCCGGGCTGCACTTGCAGCTTCGCGTGTCGCACCTCGAATATCTCGGCTCGGAGTGGATTCTCTACGCGCAGCTCGAAGGCGGGCGCTTCGCCGATCGCCAAGTCGTCGCGCGGCTGCCATCGAACACTTCAGGGTACAGAACCGGTGAAAGTTACGCGTTCAGCGTGAGCGGGGAGCATTTCCACTTCTTCGACAAGGCGAGCCAAAAGCGACTGCCGGTGAGGCCCGCGTGGCCCTGAACCGCAGCAGCACGCGCGATGTGTCGAGCGCCCTACTCGGCGCCGGCATGTTCGCGCCCGCGCTGGTCTACATGCTGCTGCTCGTCGCGCTGCCGTTTGCACTCGCGTTCGTCTACGCGTTTGGCGACGTGAAGGTCGGCAGCACGGAGTATCACTTCGTCGGCTTCGAAAACTTCGCGAGCATTCTCGAGAGCCCGAGCTTCCGCAAAGCGCTTCGAAACTCGTTCATCTTCACGATCGCATCGCAGGTCCTGACCCTGATCGGCTCCGTGACGCTCGCACTGCTGCTCGATCGGCAGTTCCGCGGCCGCAAGTGGGTGCGCTTCTTGGTGCTCTTGCCGTGGGTCGCGCCGATGTCGATCGGAGCGATCGGCTGGAAGTGGATGCTGGACTCGATCTACAGCGTGATCAGCTGGGCTCTGATCGCCCTCCACGTCTTCAAGCCATTCGATGCACCGATGTGGCTCGGTGAACCGGAGCTGGCGATGCTGTCGGTCATCTTGGTTCACAGCTGGCGCCTCTTGCCGTTCTCCACCGTCATCATTCTCGCGGGCCTCACCGCGATTCCCAAAGACATCCCCGAAGCGGCAGCCATCGACGGCGCAAGCTTTTGGCGCGTCCTCTTTCAGATCACGTTGCCGATGTTGCGCCCCATCCTCAACGTCGCGCAGCTGTTCGGCATCATCTTCACCTTCACGGACATGACCGTCGTGTACTTGCTCACGCAGGGCGGGCCGTTCGACTCGACGCAAGTGTTGCCGTCGCTGGCGTTCTCCACCGGTATTCTCGGAGGTGACCTCGCGGCCGGCGCAGCGATCGCGCTGTTCATCGTGCCGCTCTTGTTGATCGTGGCGTTCGCGATGCTGCGCGCCGCTCACCGCGCGGAGCTGACCTGATGTCGCTTCGAGGCAGGTTCGCGCACGCGGCGCTGCTCGCGCTGATCGTGATCTTGCTCGCGTTCCCATTCGGCTGGATGGCGATCACCGCATTCAAACGCACGAGCGATCTCTACAACACCGAAAACAACCCGTTTCTGTTCAATGAGCCGCCCACGCTCGACCACGTGATCTACCTGTTCCAGGAGACGCGCTACCTGCGTTGGGTCGGCAATACGCTGTTCGTCGGCGTGTGCGTGGTGACGATCACGCTCGCACTCGGGTTACCCGCAGCGTATGCGCTGGCCCGTTTGACCGGAAACTGGGGTCGGCGCCTCGGCATTGCCATCTTCCTGTCGTACCTCGTTCCGCCCACGCTGCTGTTCATTCCGTTGTCGCGTGTCGTGTCGTGGCTCGATTTGCAGGACTCGTTGTGGTCGCTCGTCGTGGTTTATCCAACGTTCACGTTGCCGTTTTCGATCTGGCTTTTGACCGGCTTCTTCAAGGCGATTCCAAAAGAGCTCGAAGACGCGGCGCTCGTCGATGGCCTCACACGTTTTCAAGCCTTCGTGCGCGTCATGATTCCGATGTCGATCTCCGGCATCGTCAGCGTGGTGATCTTCACGTTCACGCTCGTCACGCAGGAGTTCATCTACGCGCTCACGTTCATCTCGTCCGAGAGCCAGCAAATGCTGAGCGTGGGCGTGCCAACTTTTCTGGTTCGCGGCGACGTGTACTTTTGGGGCTCGCTGATGGCGGCGTGCCTCATCACGAGCGTGCCCACCGCGCTTCTCTACAACCAGTTCCTCGACCGCTTCATCCACGGTTTCACGGCTGGGGCGGTTAAATAGAAGCGACCTACGTCCCGATCCGCATACGTTTGGGAAACGATTTCGAAGAACGGCCACCACTAGATCGAGCGAGCCAGGACTCGCTCGAATGCAGCAACCAACCCCGTCTAGTAACATTCCTCGACTCACGACGCTCCTACTGCTGCTCACGGCTTGTAGCGCCGACTCTATCGAACCCTCGCGTGAGAACGGCGCGACCGGAACCGCGGGTGCGCCGGCCGCGACCGCTGGAACCGGGGCGTCCGCAGGAACACGCGGCGCGGCAGGCATCGGTCCGGCCGAAGGCACCGCGGGAACCGGGACCGGCACTGCGGGCACGACGCCCGGCAGCTCGGCGAACGCAGGCAGGGCCTCGACGCCACCCGCAGCTGGCAGCGGCGGGCGCGGCGGCGCAGGTCGCGCGGCAGTTGCAGGCACGAGCGGCGCAGCTGGAACCGCCCCCGCCGGAGCAGGAGGTAACGCAGCTGGAAGCGGCGGCTCGAGCGCAGCTGGAGACTCCGCAATCCTCGTACCCGCGCGAGGCGCGCTGCTAGGCGAGTACTACGGCGATGGCACGGTCGCGCAAACCGAGATGCGCATCGGCCGCAAGCCCGCGATCCATCTCACCTACGTGGCGTGGAACGACGACTGGACCAAAGTCGCCGCGAACGACTTGGCCGCCGGCAAGATCCCGCTCGTCAATTGGGAACCAGCCGGCATCGACTTCGCAAACATCGTCGACGGCAGCTTGGACTCCACGATCAAAGCCCGCGCGAGCGGCGCCGCAGCACTCGGCCAAAAGTTCTTCCTCGACTTCGCTGCCGAGATGAACGGCGACGAAGCCTGGAGCGACAACGACGCGAAGCTCTACGTCGATGCCTATCGCCACATCCACGATCTGTTCAAAGCCGCCGGCGCGACGAACGTAGTTTGGGCGTGGTGCCCGAACGTCACGGACGTCAGCGGCGGCAACAAACAAACGCTCGACTACTATCCCGGCGATGACTACGTCGATTGGACTGGGGTCGACGGCTACAACTGGGGCGCAGGCAGCGGCTTCCAGTGGCAGAGCTTTCACGACGTGTTCGCCCGGATCTACCCCGTGCTCGCCGGCAAAGGGAAACCGATCCTGATCGGCGAGATGGCATCGGACGAAAACGGTGGCGACAAGGCCGCGTGGATCGACGCGATGATCCCGACGCTGCGTGCCGACTTCCCACTCATCAAGGGCGTAGTCTGGTTCGACGTGAAGAAGGAGCGTGCCTGGCAAATCAATTCATCGCCCGAGTCGCTCGCTGCGTACATGCGCTTCGCGAACGACCCGTTCATGAACCCCTGATCACGTCAGGCTGGAACAGCGAGTTCCAACTCTCGTCTCGCACTCGAAGACGAACGCAGACCTCCACAGCGACGCGCCATGGTTGTGCCCGAGCACGTGCGCGATCGAGTTTTGTCGCCTGACAGTCAGCGCAGTCGGATCTGACCGCAAATGCGAAGCTGCCGAGCTTACGACTGTGTGCGCTCGAAGTAGATTCGCGCCGCAACTCACGCTACACGTGCTGCACGCGGGTCGGGTGGTTACGTCACGTCGCTGACGAATGCTGCGATCCGCCGCTTTAGCTCATTTTAGGGAGGATCCCAATGTTGGACGCATCTTGGTGCCGTCGTGCGCTCGTAGTCATTTTGCTGTGCTCAAGTGCTTGCTCGGATGACGACCCTGCCGAGCGCACAGGCTCCAATACCGAAACCGATGCATCCGCGCAGGACGGATCCACGCAGGATGCATCCACTGAGCCGACCGTCCCACCCTACGAAGAGGGCACGGACGCGCTCGCTGCACTGCCTAAGGACGTGACACTACCGATCGTTTTCGTTCACGGCTTTGCCGGGTCAGCGCAACAGTTTCAGTCCCAAGCCATGCGCTACGTGATGAATGGCTTCCCAGCCGACCGATTGTTCGCCTACGAACACGATGGCGCGGGAACGGCCACGACAGACTTCGTGACTGGCGTCGACACGGTAGTCGACCAAGCGCTCGCGAAGTTCTCGACCGACAAGGTCTATCTGATCGGCCACTCACGCGGCACGTCGGTCTCGACGATGTACCTCAGCGATCCGGCGCGTGCGGCCAAGGTCGCGAAGTACATCTCGCTCGATGGCGCCGGCTGCGGTGACATTTCCGTCCCATGTGTCGCCCCGGCACAGACGACGAACATGCGCGGCACGCAAACCGATCCGATTCCGAACCAAAAGCACGTCGAAGTCGCGACGTCCAAAGAATCGTTTGCGATCCAGTTCAAGTTCTTGTTCGGCAGCGACGCGAAGGTCATCGACATCGTGCCGCAGCGCGACCCGGTCGTGATCTCGGGCAGGGCCGTGAACTTCCCGGCAAACACCGGCCGCGAAGGCGTCACGCTGGAGTTCTGGGAAGTCGACGGCGCGACGGGCAAGCGCGTCGGCGAAGCGCCGAAAGCCACGTTCACGCTCAACGCGAACGGCGACTGGGGTCCGATCACAGTCGATCCGACCAAACACTACGAGCAAGTGTTGATCTCGAAGGACACGCCGAACCAACACCACTTCTACTCGCAGCCGTTCATTCGCAGCACGCAGTTCGTGCGCTTGCTCTCAGGCCCGCCGGACTCCGACTCGCGCGTGCACACGAACACTGGAGCGGATCACGCCGCGGTCGTAATGATGCGCATGCGCGAGTGGACGACGGAAGACAAGGTGGACGTGAGCACGGCGAGCACCAGCGGTGATCAAGCCGCGAAGAACGTCATCACGGCCGAGATCACGAACAACCCGATCAGCTTGTTCCTGCAAGACGACGCAGCCACGCCGGCAGAATCGAGCCTCGCGCTCTTGCCGTGGTTCCCGATGCAGCCGTTTCAGAGCGGCGTCGACATCTTCATGCCGGCGAACGAAACACCCGACGGCACGATCACGGTCACGAACACCCCGCGCGGCGCGACCGATAAACCCCAGACGTTGAACGTCGCAAACTGGGCATCGTCGAAGCACACGATCACGGTCATGTTCAGCGACTATCCTCAGGATTGATTCACAGACGTGGTGGGGTAGTGCCGCTCCCGAACCGGGAGCGGCACTAGTGTGTGGTCGGATGACACACATTCGCCCCGGCGTGACATAACATCACGCCCTAAGTTCCGGATTCCTCGGTCGTCCCCTAAACTCGAGGCATGAGCTCCGCTCCACGCTCGCCCGAGTTCATGCTGTACGCGCTGCTCGCGCTCACCGCAGCGTGCTTCCTCGTGCTGTGCATCGTGCCGCGCGCGCTCGCACCGCTCGACTCGCCTCCGCTCGTGCTCGATCGCGCGGAGGTCGCGCAGGCCATCGCCGCAGACGCGAAGAGTGCAAAGGCAGCCCCGCAAACCCCGGACGCGAAAGCACTGACCGAGAGCTTTCTCTCACTTGGTGACATCGAGAACCAAACCGCTCAAAACGCGGCGAGCCCGCAGATCCAGCGCCAGAGCCTCGCGCGTTCGTTTCAAAAGCTCGTGCACGATGCCGGTGAACCCGCGGCACTGGGTCTGCGGTCTGCAGCCGTAGAAGCCCTCGAAGCCGCGCTCGCCATGAAGATCTCGGACAAGGAAGCGCAGCGCGTGCTCGGGCTGTTTCCGGAAGCACTAGACCGCCACCGCGCGACGCACGACGGCTTCGAGATCGCGCCGCACTTCGTGTTGCGCACGCTCTACAAAGCTCGCTGGAACATCGCCGTGGGCCTCGCGCCCGACTACAAACTTGCCCCCGTCGAGCTCCAGGCTTATCACGGGTGGCTTGCGCTACACGCGATCAACCTCGGCCCCGAACCGCGCGCACACGCGCTCCGCGACTACGCGGCGGCCGGCGGTCGCCAAGTGTCCGAGGCGCGTGGCGTCTTGGCCTTTCTCTCCCACGACTACAAGGATTCCGTGGCTGCGCTCGAGCAGGCCGAGAAAGAGTCGCCAAGCTTACGGCTCCGGAACTGGCTGCGTGGTGCACATGTCGCACTCGAAGCCGTTCACGGCCAAGAGTCGCTCGGTCGCCTGGACAGCACGGGTACGATTCCGTAGGCTCGTACGACTCGCGCGCCGTGTCGTTCTAGGGGTGGGCGCGTAGTCAGACGGGCGTAAACGAGGTCGCGGGTGCACATCAATCTGCGCAAGAGTCTGTTCATCCTGCCGAACCTGTTTACGCTTTCGGCGATCTTCTGCGGCTTCTACGCGATCGTGCTGACGGGCTCGAACCCGACTCCAGACGATTTGTATCGCGCGAGCCTGCTGATCATCTTCGCGATGTTCTTCGACATGATCGATGGACGTGTCGCACGCCTGACGCGCACGCAAAGCGCGTTCGGTATGGAGATCGATTCGCTCGCCGACGTCGTGTCGTTCGGTGTGGCTCCTGCGCAGCTCGTGTATACGTGGTCGCTTCACTCGCTCGGCATGGGCGGCGTGCTCGCGTGCTTCGCGTACGTAGCCTGCGGTGCGATTCGGCTCGCTCGCTTCAATGTGCTGTCTACGGACACGACCGGGCGCCCGAAGAAACCGAGCAAGTACATCCTCGGGCTTCCGATCCCGGGCGCTGCCGGCATTCTGGTGTCGCTCGTAGCGGCGAACCACGCGGTCGATGGCGAGCTTGCCGCGGCGCGCATCCCGGTCGCGATCGTGATGGTGTCGCTCGCGTTCTTCATGGTCAGCACGATCAAGTTCCGGTCGTTCAAAGACCTGCGGATGACGTGGCGTACGGCCGTGCTCACGACACTCGCGCTCGGCACGGGCGTTTTGATGGCGGTGAAGCTGCATGTGGCATTTGCGCTCGGGTGGATGCTCACGAGCTATGTCGCGATCGGCTTGCTGGAAATGCTGATCGCCCTCGCGCGCCGCTTGCGCCGCCGTCAGCAGCAACAGCAGCCGAGTGAAGACTCGCTCAAGCCGAACTGACTGGTTGGCTCTCCGTAACGCCTAACGGGCGCGCGGCGTGCGCGAACACCGGACGCGTGCACCTACCTGCGACGACGTAGGTGGCTTGCACTCTCGCGCGAGTCGTGTGGCGCAGCTAACCTTAGTAAGATCGGGCAGTCCAGATCGACCCAGCGCGCGAGCGCTCACGCCGCGTCGCGCGACACGAGACTTCCATGCAATTCACACGTGTAGCGCCGTTGGCGCTTCTCGTTGCGAACGTGATGACTTCGAGCTTAGTCCGCGCGCAAGAGCAGCCTCTACGCGTCGCACTGTTCAAGACGGCAGCCGACGATCCCTCCCTCGCAGACTTTGCGACGGCACTCGACCCGCTGGTGAGCTCGAAGCTGAGTGAGTTCGCGAGCGTGACGATCGCGGCGCGCCCCGCGCTCGACCTACCGAGCATGCAGCTCGCGATCGACTGCGTCGGCGAGACGGCCGACTGCCTCAACGCGGCCGCCAAGCAAGCCGACGCCGACAGCCTGCTCGCGCCTTCGGTCACGCGCGATCAGAACGCGGTCGTGGTGACACTCCTGCACTTCGATCCGGCGCTCGGAGTCGCGCGCACCGTGCACCGGCGCTACGAAGGCGAACGTGTCGGAGAGCAAGCTCTCTCCGGCGTGGACGGGATGCTGGCCGAGCTATTCGGGGAGGACATACCGGCAAGCCAGCCCCAAGTCGCGCCGGCGACGCCGGCGACTGAGACTGCCCCGCCGCCGCTAGCTGCACCGCCGACCCGAGCGAAGCCCGCCGGCGTTCCGTTCGCGTCGGTCATTCTCGGCGGGTTTGGCGTGGCGCTCGTCGGAACGGGCATCGCGTTCGGGGTGATGTCGAACGCGAGTCATAACGCGTTCTTGGATATCGACGTCACCGACGCTGACTCAGCGCATAGCGCCATCGCCAAAGAAAACGCCGCACAGGATCAAGCGACGGTTGCGAACGTCACACTCGGCCTCGGAGTGGCAGCGATCGTCGGCGCGGGCGTCCTTTTGTACTGGCAGCTCAAAGAGCGGAACAGCGACAGCAAGCCGCAGTCCCACGTCTCACTCGCGCCGCGAATCGCCCCGCGCGAAGCCGGGCTGACGCTGACGGCGGCGTGGAACGGTGCTCTATGAGCCCGCTCCGTCGCCGCTTTTGCTTGCTCGTTAGTTCCTGTTGGGTGCTGTGGTGCTCCGCATGTAGCGTCGATCCAAAGGCCCACAAGGACTACAAGCCGAGGTGCAACTCGGACGATGAGCGCATCGGCGAGCTGTTCTGCATTCCAAAAGCGGGCAAAGGCGGGAACGGGGGCCGGGGTGGGGCCGGGATCGGAGGCGAACCAAGCGACGTACCCGATGGCGGACCAGACGCGACTCTGGTCGAAGACGGCAGTGTGGAAACCGGTGTCGACGCCATGGTTCAGGAGAGTTGTACGGACGTGGACGCGGGCGACTTCTGTTACCCGTACGTCCCGATGACGACGGCATTTCAGCCGCCGTGCCGGATCGGAACGCGGACGTGCGGTGCCGATCACTTTTGGACCACGTGTATGGATGCGCTCGGACCGATGTCAGACACCTGCGATGGCGTCGACAACGATTGCGACGGTAAGACCGACGAAGCGCAGACGCAGATGACGTGTCTGGTCGGAGGCGGAGTCAAAGGCGTCTGCGCCGAGCAAGGCTACGCGCTCTGCCGCGCGGGCCAACAACAGTGCGTGCAGATCACCGTTCCGGTGCCCGAAACGTGCAACGGCAAGGATGACGACTGCGATGGTAAGACCGACGAGGGCTTGGAGGTCGCGTGTTACGGAGGCTCGGTCGGCTGCACGGCAAACGCCACTAGCGGGTACGACTGCGTGCCCGCGTCGACCTGCGCGCCCGGCACGTTGAAGTGCATGGGCGGCAAGATGCAAACGGTCTGCATGGGCGATGTGCGACCTGCCACCGAGAAAGCCACAAAGCAGAACGAAACGCCACTCGACGAAGACTGCGACGGGCAGATCGATGAGAACTTCGACTGTCAGGAGGGCCAAGAGTTCCCGTGTTACACCGGTCCGGCTAACACGCGTAACAAGTCGCCCTGCAAAGACGGCAAACAGACCTGCGGTAACGACGGCAAGTTCGGCGCGTGCATGGACGAACGCAGACCCGTTGCAGAGAGCTGCGCGAACGAAGGCACAGACGATGACTGCGATGGGATGCAAGACGACGTTCCAAGGCGCGGAACCTCGTGCAGCAGCGCGTCGGGTGCGATGGGCGCGTGCAAAACCAACGCGACGTGGCAATGTCAGGCGGGTTCTGAAGTATGTCGGAATGGGCAGATGGCCATGGAAGTGTGCGCCGGGAACAACCTGGACGAAGACTGCGACGGGAACGTCGACGAAGGCTTCGACCTGCAGTCCGACGAAATGAACTGTGGCAGCTGCGGGAATCGCTGTGGTCCCGGCGCGACGTGTTGTAGTGGCGCTTGTGTCAGCACAGCGTCTAGTAATTCCAACTGTGGGACGTGCGGCAACATTTGTGGGACTGGGCTAACGTGTTGCAGCAGTAACTGCGTCAACCTCAAGTCGAATGGCTCCAACTGTGGCATGTGCGGCAAAGCTTGCTTGCTTGGCTGCACGAACGGCGGTTGCAACCTGCTGTAACGGTCATGACCACCGACCCCCTTGCGAAAGTACGCGACCCACTTCTCGGCCAACGAATCGATGGCCGATATCTGGTGCAAGGCGTGCTCGGGCGCGGTGGCATGGGCGTGGTCTACGACGGCCTGCACGAACAGCTGAACCGGCCGGTCGCGATCAAAGTGCTCGGTGCTGGAATCTCCGGTGATCCAATCGCGGTAAAACGCTTCCTGCGCGAAGCGCAGACGGCGAGTCAGCTGACGCACGGCAACATCGTCGACGTCTCCGATCTCGGCGTGCTCGACGACGGCCGGCCGTACCTGGTGATGCCGAAGGTGCAAGGCATCGACCTCGGGGCGCTGTTGATCCAGCAAGGTCCCCAGACGCCGCGCCGAACGGCCGAGCTGTTGATGGGGGCGGCTGCGGCGCTCGACTTGATTCACGCCAAGGGTTTCGTCCACCGCGACGTGAAGCCCGAGAACTTGATGCACGTCCTGCGCGAGGACGGCACCGAGACCACGCTGCTGCTCGACTTCGGCATCGTCGGGCTCGTATCCGCACGCTCGACGCGATTGACCGCGGAAGGTTCGGTGTTCGGCACGCCGGCGTACTTGCCGCCCGAGGTGATTCAAGGCGCAACCCCGGATCGGCGCGCAGACGTCTACGCACTCGCGACCGTCGCATTCGAGTTGATGACGGGCCGCTCTCCATTCGAAGCGGATAATCCGCTGCGCATCTTGCCGCAAAAGATCATGAGCGATGCGCCGCGCATGGACCAGGTCAGCAACATCGTCTTTCCCGAATCGGTCGAGCTCGTGGTCGCGCGGGGCCTCACGCGCGACCCTGCGGTGCGCTGGCCGAGTGCCGGCGAGTTCGTGACCGCGCTCGATCACGCCGTGCTCGACATCGAGATCGCGAGCGGCACGATCGAGCCGAAGAGTCGCAGCGCTGCGATGCGCCGTTCGGCCGTCGCGCAACGCGCGCTCAAGAATCGCACCGACCAGGGCGCCATGCCCCTCGATCCAGCGGAGCTGGAAGCGGACCGCTTCGAATACATGATCCGCGAGGCGGAGCAGCTGCGCGAAGCGCACGAGTCGGCGCAAACCTCGATTACACCGCTGCCGCCTCTGCCCCCGAGCTCGCGCGAGCACCCGACCACTCAACGGTTGGCGCCCGAAAGGCTCGCACCTTCCCCGGCGCACACACTCAGTGTGGAGTTTCGAGCGTCGCAAACCGAGCCGATGGGAGTTCACCGGCGGCGCTGGTTGTGGTTCGGCGTCGGTGCAGGGATCTTGATCGCGAGCATCGGACTCGCGGCTTGGGTAACGTTCGAGCCTTCATCGCGACCGGCTGCGGTCAGCGTGAGCGACAGCCAGCTGCCGACCGTGAGGCCGAAGCCCGAGCCCACGGCGGAAATAGCCAAGCCCGAGCAACCCACTGAAGCGCCGGCGCCGCCGCCAGCCGAGCGCTCGCAAGTGGTAGTGACGTCGCAGCCCAAGGCTGCAGCCACACGTCGCCCGAAGCGCACCGAAGCGGCGTCGACGCCCTCGGCTGAGCCGCGCGCGACCGCCGCGCCGAAGCCATCAGCTGCGACCGCCAAACCCTCAGCGCCGATGATGAGCGCGACCGCTCTCGTGCAAGCTGCAGCACGCGAATTGATCCAAGGCCATTTGGGCGCGGCGGCCGATCTGTACTCGCAAGCGACGCGACTCGATCCAAAAAGCGAGGCGGCGTACCGCGGCCTCGGCCTCACGTACGAGCGGCTCGGAAAGCGGTCCGAAGCGGTCCGCGCACTGTCGCGTGCACTTGCGCTCTCACCGAATGGGCAGAACACAGCGATGCTCAAGGCGAGGCTCGAGAAGCTGCAGAGCTCACAATAGTGAGCAAGCGATGTATGCTATAGGGCCGCCGTGTCAGTGTCTTATCCTCCGGACAGCGCAGCATCCGAGAATCCGCCTGTCGGACCTGCGCCCGAAGAAGTCGATCATCGGCCGCGCGCAGTCCTAACCGAAGGCCCGATCGCAAAGACACTTCTGATGTTCACGCTGCCGACGCTCGCGAGCAGCGTGTTGCAGTCGCTCAATGCGTCGATCAACGCGATCTGGATCGGACGGCTCCTCGGCGAACGCGCCCTGTCTGCGAGCGCGAACGCGAACAGCTTGATCTTCTTCTTGCTCGGCGCGGTCTTCGGCTTGGGCCTCGCTGCGACCGTGTTGGTAGGTCAGAGCATCGGCGCACACGACCTGACGATGGCGAAGCGCACGATCGGCACCAGCGTGTGTTTCTTCGGCGGCGTCTCCGTGCTGATGGCGACGCTCGGCATCATCTTCGCGCCGGACGTGCTCGCCGCGATGCGAACACCCCCCGATTCCTTGCCGCTCGCAGCGGCGTACTTGCGCGTGATCTTCATCGCCCTCCCCGGCATGTACCTGTATACGTTCGCGATGATGGCGCTGCGCGGCGCCGGCGACGCAAAGACACCGTTCAAGTTCCTGCTGCTCTCGGCGGCACTCGACATCACGCTGAACCCGTTGTTCATCCGCGGCGCCGGTCCGATCCCGCCGATGGGTATCGCCGGGTCCGCACTCGCGACCTTGATCGCGCAATGGACGAGCCTGATCGCGCTCGTCGTATCGCTCTACCGCCGCAAACACTTCTTACGCCTCGCGCGCGGCGAGGGGCACTACTTGCGGATCGACCGCGAGATCGTGCGCGCCCTGCTCACGAAGGGCATCCCAATGGGATTGCAGATCGTGGTCGTGTCGTCGTCGATGATCGCGATGATCAGCCTGGTGAATCGCTACGGCACTCGCACCACGGCGGCGTACGGCGCGTGCTTCCAGCTCTGGAACTACATCCAGATGCCCGCGTTTGCCGTCGGCAGCGCAGTCTCGTCGATGGCCGCGCAAAACGTCGGCGCGAAGCTCTGGGATCGCGTCGCGCGCGTCACGGTGATCGGCGTCGTCTACAACATTCTGCTCACGGGCGTGCTCGTGGTGCTCGTCACGCTGGTCAGTCATCAGATGTTCGGGCTGTTCCTCGGCGACAACTTCGCCGCGATCGAGATCGCGCAACACATCCATTCGCGTGTGTCTTGGTCGTTCGTTTTGTTCGGCGTGAGCTTCGTGCTCTCGAGCGTGATGCGCGCGACGGGCGCCGTCATTCCGCCGCTCGGGATCTTGTTCGTGTCGCTGTGGCTCGTTCGGATTCCGTTCGCGTACATGCTCACGCCTTCGCTCGGCGCCGACGCGGTGTGGTGGAGCTTCGGCGTCGGCTCGATCGTGTCAGTGATCTTGTGCAGCGTGTACTACCGAACCGGCCACTGGAAACGCGCTCACATGCTGCAAACCGTTCCGGCCACCTAGTGCTGCGCTAACGCTGCGACCGCGGATTCTTGTAGACCGAGATGATCGGTACACCGTCGTACGTCAGCACGTGCGCCGGTTTCACGGTGCCGTAGGTCGTCCAGATCTGATGGTCGATCTCGGCGAAGTGCTTCTCATGGTGCACGAGCGCGTAGTCAGCCTGCGCAATGTCCCAGGTCGCGCGAATATTGTCCGGCAACAAACCGTCGCGGACCAACATCACCCAGGCGGTGTAAATCGTGTCGCAAATATAGACGTTGCCGCCGTTCGGCAACACTTCGCGCAAATACGGCACGAGGCTGCGCGTCGTGAAGCCCCAAAACTGCCGATTCATCCCGAGCTCGGCCGCACCGGGAACCCCGCCCGCCGCGACCGTGTAGTGAGACAACCCGAACGGATGACTGTGCGCAGTCTCGACGAAGCCTGGTGCGAGGAGAAACGTGCCTGCGACGATGGGCATGCCCGGCACCCGCAACTTCGGCCAACGTTCGACCGCGAGCTCGATAAATGCGCTGAACATGCTTCCGGCAAACAGTGCGAGAAACGGGTACGCCGGAAACCAGTGTTTCGTTCCGCCGAAGATCGGCGTGCTCGGGAGCGTGATGATCGCGAGCGGCGCGAGCATCGCCCCGAACAACAGCACCGTCGTGAGTCGCGGGTCGACTCGCTGCCAGTCCTCTCCCGCAGCTGTCGGCTGCGAGCGCAACGCAGCAGCGAGCTTTTCCCCGAGCGCTGCAAGCTCGCGAATCACGCCGAGCACGCCGAGCAACAACGTCGTGAGCGGCACCGTGAATAGCGTCATCACCCACGCGTACGACATGGGAAACGGCGGCCAGAAGTAGTTCACGCCGAAGTACTCCATGTTGTAGTACTCGTGGTGAAAGTGAAATCCGACGTACCAGCCGATCCGCTTGAACGTGTCGTGCCAGAGAAACGGCCAACCGGCGAAGAAGATCAGCGGACCGAGCGTGAAACACGCGATCAGCGCGTGCGGGACGAGCGCCATGCGGCGCACGCCGGCACTACGCGCGCGCCGCTCCACGAATGCGAGACACGCGAAGTGAATTGCGAGGATGCCTGGCACGACCCACGAGTTGTGCTTCGTGAGCAGCGCGAGCCCGAACAGTGCACCACACCCGTAGCCCCAACGCCGTGATCCGAGCGAGCGATAGTACGCGTAGATCACCGCAGTATTTGCGAGCGTGATCGGCACATCGAACGCGTTCAGGTGTGAGTGGTAGAACGGTCGCGGCAAGAGCGCGTACGCCAGCGCAGCAAACAACCCGGCCGTGCGCCCGAACACGCGGGCGCCGAAGATGTAGATCAGCCAAACCAAGAGCCCGGCGCTCAACATGCCGGCGAAGCGGAACGAAGCCGACTCGGTCGAAAACAAGTGCCAGCGTTCCTGCGCGAGATGCCCGACCCCGAAAAGCACCTTCATGAGCGGCGGGTGCTCGCGGTTCACTCGGAATGCTTGGTCGATCGCTCCCTGCTCGAGCGCAGCCTTCGGCTCGTGCCACAGCCGCGCGACCCAGCCGGCGTACGACTCGGCCGCTTGAACGTAGATACCCTCATCGCGCGACATGCCGATCGCCGACGCCGTCCCGAGCAACACGCTCACGTACGCGACGCACAGCGCGAGCCCGACTCCGTGATCGCGAAGCCCCACCGGCCGCTCGGTCATTGCGCCACTCTCGGCTGCGGTCGCTCGTTCGGCACTGCCCCGGTGAGCGTCGGGCGATTCGCCGTGATCACGCTGATGTCGCCACCAGCTGCAGGTTTACGCCGCGTGCTCGCGGCCCAACAAAAGCTTCGCTTGTCGGGATTTTTGGCGCGGACGTCGATCCGCACCTCGCCGCGCTGTTCTTGCGGCGTGCCGCTCGGCACCACGATTCGCTGCCAGCCGTCGCCATCGCGATGGGTCATGCCGCCGCGCCGCCGGCCGTTGATCGACAGGTCGACTTGAATCGGGCCCCCTTCACGCATGCGCTCGTGCTCGTAATACACGCCGCCGTAGAACACGAGCTCATCGCCGAGTGGCACGTCCGCAAAGCGTACGCTGACCGGCTCTTCGCCTTGCGGGTGCTGCCATACGCAGTACCGCGGCGTGTTCGAGAGGTCCTCCATCACGATGCTGCCTGCAAAGAGCCACGGCCGGCCCGGATCGCACTCGAAGCGCTCGGGAATCGGCATCAGCACGGGGCGCCCCAACCCGCCGCCCCGCGGAACGCCGCCGGTGCGCCGCGGACAGCGATGGTCCACCCCGTTGCGTGCGAGGCTGACCTCGGCGGCCGGGAGGTTTTGCACGAAGTCCATCAACACCCGACTCTTGCCGAGTTTGTACCGGAGCACGCGCACGCGACCGAACTGGCGCTCGAACTCGGGTGTACCGCGTGGCGCATCCGGCGGGAGCGCGCCTCGAATGGACACGACCCACATCCGTTCGTAGCCGGCGTCATCGCTGCGGCCCGCCATTGCTAGCGGGATGCGATCTCCCAAGTGCAGACGCAACAGCGGATCGATATACGCCGGTGCGGCGGCGATCAGATCGCGCGGCAACAACTGTGAACGTACGAGCTTGGCGGCAGCCTCGTAGTCGCCGTCGGCGGGTACGTGCGTGACGATCAGCGCGTGTGCAATCAGCTCGAGCGCGGCTACGACCACCACGAGCCCTAAGGCAACAGTCCAAACCCGTAGCATGCGGCGGCGAGCGTACACCGAGTGTCCGGACACTGCGACGGACAGGCGAAGGAGCCGCACGCTTGATCGCGCGGGACGCGGACTTCCTTGCGGCCAGACGTGGAGCTGCGGCTGATCAACCGTGGCACATGTGTTGCAGCGGCTCGATTTCTCGCGGAGCGAGCTCACCTCGGTAGCGGAGAAACAGTATGGCCGACTATGTGATCACGTTGAAACTCGAAGTGGATGACGACTCCGACGTGCAAGCACGCATCTGGATCGACAGCGATCTACCGGGCGACCTGTGGAGCGAGGCGGAGCTGCCACTCGAACACGTCGGCCCAGGCACCTGGTCGGGGCAGTTCTCGGCGGAGCACGGGCGCTTCATGTACCGCGTCGGTATTTTGGCTCAGCCAGGAACCATCTGGTCGCTCTCGATCCAGAGTCTGATCGGACAAGTCCGAGAGCTCCTGTTCGACTCGGACGAGGTCACCCTTCCGAAGGAGTGGCTGGTCGGCATGTGCGAAGATTTCCCCGAGCCGCGCCGCTTGTTCGACCTGCGAGAGTTTCCGCGGTTGAGCAGCTAGGAGTAAGGCTTTGCAGCTGACAGCTGCAGGGGGCCGCTGTCAGCTGCCCGGGGGGTTAGCGCCGCAGACACTGCAGGCAGGCCGCGCTGCTGCCGGTGCTCAAAAGCCGATGCGCCGCATCACGAAACGCGGCAGCGACCGGATCACGAGCATGATCAGCGCCCAGATGCTCGGCGTGTAGCGCACCGGCGTGCCGCGCTCGATCGCCCGCAGCATGTCTGCCGCGACGTGTTCGGGGGTCGTAGCGAAGGGAGGCGGCGGTAGACCATCGGTCATCGACGTCTTCACGAAACCCGGCTTGATGCACACAGTACGCAGCCCGGCGGCGTGAAACTTGTGATCGAGCCCTTCGAGATACGCGCTCAATCCGGCTTTGCCGGCGCCGTAGATCACGACCGGCTTGCGACCGCGTTCGCCCGCGACCGAGCTGACCACACAGAGCGTTCCGCCACCGCGCGCAAGCAGACGTTTGCGCGCGTATTCGCAAAACGCGATCGTGTTCGCGAAGTTGACCGTAAGCAACCGCCGCGCGAACTCCGTATCGGCTTCGAGTGCTTCTTGCGTGCCGAACAGTGCCGCAGTCACGATCACGGTGTCGAAACCGCCGAGCGCCTGGTCGGCCGCTTCGAGCGCAGCGTCGAAACCTTCGGGTCGATCGAGATCGCACGCCGCGAACGAAAAGTGTACGTCGCCCGCCGCGGGCCGCACCTTCGCGCGCTGCTCGAGATCGCGGGCGCTGCGCTCGAGATCAGTCACGTCGCGACCGAGCAGAAACAGCCCGTGACCGCGTTCTGCAAACAAGCGTGAAACCGCGCGACCAATGCCTTTGGTCGCGCCCAATACGACTACCTTCATCGTGAACCGAACAGGCGCTCGCTCTGTGCGCTGCGAATGTTGCCTTCGGGATCCCAGCGCTTGATCACTTCGAGAAACGCAGGGATGCGATCGTCCATCGCGCGCAAGTGGTCCGGACGCGTGAAGCCGTCCTTCGTGAGATAGATGCGGCCGCCGCCCGCGATCACGCGCTCGTTCAATCGATCGATCACGGTCTGCACGTTATCGCGAATCGGAATGTCGAGCGCAAGCGACATGCCCGGCCGCGGAAACGAGAGCAGCCCCTCGCCCTGGGCGCCGCAATCTTTGATCACAGTCAGAAACGACGACGCGGACAGCTCGCGCAAGATCTCGATCATGTCGCGGATCGTCGCAGCCGCCGTCTCGTCCGGGATCACCGATTGATGCTGCGCGACGCCGCGACTGCCGTAGACGCGATTCCAGAGCAGCACGCGGTCGAGCGGATAAAAATACGCGTTCGGATCGACGATGCCGGTGCGATGCGCAGGCACGTGCTGGTGATACACGACCGAGTTGAACACGCTCATCGAAACGCGGTTCAACATGAATGACGGTAAATCGAACGGCACCGTCGGCGCAGGGCGCGTCTTCGGCAAGTGCGCCGGCGCTTCAGAGGCCTCGGCCCAGCGTCCGCAAAACAAAATACCGCGGCCGAGACTGCTGCCAGTCGCGAGTGTGTCGAGCCAGCCCACCGTCATCGGCCAAACTTTGCCGGACTCTTTGAGCGCGACTAGAAACCGATCGAGCGACGGGATCCGAAAGCTCTCTTTATAGATCCAAGGCGACGGGATGCGCTCCAACTGAAGCTCGACTTCGAGGATGTGACCGGTGAGGCCCATCCCGCCGAGCGTCGCGTAAAACAGCTCGGAGTGTTGCTCGCGCGAACACTCGATCAGCCGACCATCGCCGACGCGCAACAGCAGGCGCTTCACGTGGCGGCCGATCGTGCCCGACACGTGATGGTTCTTGCCGTGCACGTCCGAAGCGACCATGCCGCCCAGCGTCACGAACTTCGTACCGGGCGTGACCGGCGTGAAGAACCCGCGCGGCAGAAACAACCGGTTCATCTCGGCGAGGCACAAACCGGCTTCGGTGCGCAGCGTTGCGGTCGCCTCGTCGAAGCTCAAGATGCGATCGGCGAGGCGCGTTCCGACGACGCGCTCCACTTCAGGTGCGGGCAAGGACGAGTCGCCGTACGACCGGCCCAAGCCGCGCGAGAGCGTCGCCTCACGCGTTATGGATTCGAGTTGCTCCGAACGGATTTCGCGACCGGGAACACTGGTGCGCCCCCATCCGCTCAACTTGGAAGTAGTCAAAGTCACAGCGCCGAGAAACCTAGCACAATCGTTGCGATACGCAGCGCGATCAGCCGCCGATGCAGGGCAGGCGGACGAGCTTGAGTTCGCTCTTTCCGTCTTCGTTCACCTGACTCCAACCGATCACGACACGGCCGTCATAGGCAGCTTCCACCGCGGTGCGGCCGCCTGACGCACTCGTGTACGAGACGTCCGAGTCGCCGATGACCGCACCGTTGCGATCGAGGAAATACAGGCGAATCTCGGCGCGCGGCTCGGCTGCAGCTGGGAGCGACCGATAGGACAGGACGTAGCCGGTGAGCAGTTTTGCGACCGAGACGTCGATGCCGCGGAACGGTGAGTTCACGATGCGCAGCGCAGGGGAGCGACCGGGACCCGCGAGAAGCTCCGCGGCTTGGCCGGACGCGTCGATGCGCTGAAACCAGACCTGCCGCCCTTGGCTGCCCTCGGCGCGACTCCAGACGATGCCACCCAACATCGCATCGGTCGCGACGTCGACGGATGGCGAGGGGCCTGCGTTGACGGCCAACACCCACTCGTCCCGCGTCGGAGCACCCATCGCATCGAGCGCGCGGAACACGATCTCGGACGTCGTGAAGTCCTCGTTGTATCGCCAGTACGCGAGCGCCGCACCCGTGGTTCCGAGCGGGGCAACCGAGAGACCGCGATAGAAGAGATCGGTGGATTCCTGGATCTTCACGGCGTCGCCAACTGGGGCGCCGCCCGCGTCGACGACGCGCGTGTAGAGCGTGCGCACACCGGCAGTCTCTTCGTCGCCCCACGCGACCAGTGCGTGCTCGCCATTGCGAAAGCTTCCGATCGCGAGCGCGGTTTCCACGGCGGGCGCAGTGCTGAGCCGCACCGCTGCGCCCTGCTCACCTTGGCTCGAGTCGTAGCGTTGCAACCAGACATCGAACGGTGGATCGCGGCTGTCGATCGTAGCGACGAGCCAGTGACCTTGAAGCGCGGCCGTTGCGGCGTCTTTGATCAGGCCGCAGTGGTCGCTTGCGACCGTCGTCGTTGGATCGCCGCCCGTGCTCGAGCCTTTGAACAGGGTCATGTTCACGACGTCGAGACAACCCGCCTGTGGACCGACAAACGGCAGAGCGAACATCGAAGCTGCTGGGTCCACGGCAAGCGGCGTCCCGACGAACGGCTGGTTCTGCTGCTTTACGCTGTAGATCTTGTTCGAGTCGATCGCGCAGCTGCCGACGAGCCCTTCGTCCGGCGTGCCGGTGTCCTTGGGCATTCCGCTGTCGCGAACCGCAGCGTCGACCTCGGACGCATCGGGTCGATCTCCCGCATCCCGGCGAGTCGACAGCTTCGGGCCGTCGTCGTCTCCGCATGCAGCTGACAGCAGCAAGAGCGCCGCGGCAGCTCTCGCGGCCGAGAGGAGCGGCCTTTGCGGCTGGCTCGAACGGGGGTGCGGAGTCGTGGAATGGATCGCCATCTCGATCCAATATATCTGCAACTTTCCTTGATTGCATCGGACGCCAGGGTTGACAACCCCCAACCCTGACCCACATAGGCTGCTCGTGGTCTCCATAGATTCGGCGTTGATCGAGCTCGAGCGCGCGCTGGGCAGCGGCCGCGTCGTGACCGACGCCGACGTCCTCGCCAGCTACGCGCACGACGAGAGCGAGGTGCCGCCACACCCGCCCCAGGCCGTGATTCGCGCCGCGAGCGAATCCGAGGTGGCCGCCGTGATGCGGATCTGCAGCGAGCACAGCGTACCGGTGACGCCGCGCGCCGCTGGAACGGGGCGCACAGGTGGCGCGGTTCCGCTCGCAGGTGGGGTCGTGCTCGCCTTCGAACACATGCGCGCCATCAAAGGCATCGAAGAGGAAAACCTCATCGCGGTAGTCGAACCCGGCGTCGTGACGGGTGAGCTGCACTCCGCCGTCGAAGAGCGGCACATGTTTTATCCACCCGATCCGAACTCGCTCGCGAGCTGCACGCTCGGCGGCAACGTCGCCGAAAACGCCGGTGGACCGCGCGCGCTGCGCTACGGATGCACGCGCGACTACGTGCTCGGCATGCGCGTGGTGACTGCGGATGGAACCGTGCTCGCGCTCGGCAAGCGCACGTCGAAAGGCGTGACGGGCTACGACCTCACGTCGCTGATGGTCGGAAGCGAAGGCACGCTCGCGATCACCACTGAGCTCATCCTGAAGCTGTTGCCGAAGCCGGAAGCGGTCGCCACGTTGCTCGCGTTTTTGCCCGATCTCGACTCGGCCGCGCGCGCGGTGTCTTCGGTGCTGCTGCGCGGGATGTTGCCGCGTTGCATGGAGCTGCTCGACGAAGCGACGATCGAGATCGTGCGCAGCAGTGCGTCGCTACCGATTCCGGCCAACGCGCGGGCGCTCTTGCTGATCGAGCTCGACGGCGACGAGGCCGCGCTCGACTCGCAAGTCGAGCGCTGCGGCAACGCGCTGAACGACGCGGGCGCGACCGACGTGCTGATGGCGCGACACGCCGGTGAGCGGCAGCAGCTGTGGGCGGCACGGCGCGAGCTATCGCGCGCGCTGCGGGCGCGCGCGAACTACAAACTGTCGGAAGACGTGGTCGTACCCCGGTCGAAGATTCCGGCGCTGGTCGGTGTGTGCCAGCGCATCTCGGAGCAGTACGGCGTGCAGATGCCGAGCTACGGGCACGCGGGCGACGGCAACTTGCACGTCAATTTCTTGTGGGACGACCCGAGTCAGGCGGCGCGTGTGGAGCAGGCGATCGGGGCATTGTTCGAAGCAGTGATCGGGTTCGGAGGCACGTTGAGTGGTGAGCATGGGATCGGCGTGCTGAAAGCGAAGTACTTGCCGCTCGAGCAGAGTGCGGAGCTGATCGCGCTGCAGGAGCGGCTCAAGGCGATGTTCGACCCGAAGGGGATCCTGAACCCGGGAAAGATCTTTCCGAAGCACCTCGAGCGGTTTCACGGAGCGTGCTGACCAGTGCAGCACTAGTTCGCGCGCGTTGTGTGATTCGCAGCCGCGGGCCTGATATACGACGCGGATGTCGCGCTCTGGATGGGTTTCGCTCGGACTGAGTCTTTGGCTGATCGGTTGCGGTAGCAACGCGACTACGCAGAGTTCCCCGAAGCCGCCCGCCGACCCACCGCCGCAGTCTCCCGCGGTCCCGGCACCCGCGCGGTCACCGGCCGAAGCCCCGCCGTCGGCGACCACACCCGCGACGACGCCTTCCGCCGCCGAGCTGCCGCCGCCCGCTGCAACGCCCACACCGATCGAGCGCGGCGCGGCGCTCTACGCCGGAATGTGCGCGGTCTGTCACGGTGTGAACGGCGAAGGCTACAAAGCCGATCAAGCACCGATGCTCGCGCACCAGGATTTTCTCGCGTCGGCGAGCGATGAGTTCCTGCGCGTCGCGATCTCGCACGGTAGGCCCGGCACGACGATGTCGGCTTGGGGTACGGAACTCGGTGGGCCGCTGCGCTCGACTGAAGTGCTCGCGCTGATCGCGTTTCTGCGGAGCTGGCAGAAGCAACCGACGATCGCGCTCGACGAGTCACCGAATCCCGGCACGGCTGCGCGCGGCGAGGTGATCTTCAAGCGCGAGTGCGCGGAGTGTCACGGCGCGAAAGCCAAGTTTTTACAGCTCCTCAACCCGGAGCTGTTGGAGCACGCGACCCCGGGGTTTTTGCGGCAAGCGATCCGCAAAGGTCGCGCGTCGACGAAGATGCCAGCGTACGAAGCAAAACTCGGTGCGCGCGGTGTCGACGACGTGATCGCGTACTTGAAGAGTTTGCCAGCGCGTGTGCGACCGCCCGGTGCGACCGGGCCGATCACGCCGCCGCCGATTCCGCTCGGGCCGGTACCGCTCAATAAGCGTGGCCCGGAGCCGAAGGACTTCGTCGCGTATCCGGCGATGACATCCGTCGATGTGATCGCGCGCGAGTACAAACGCAAAGCGCGGATGGCGATTCTCGATGCGCGTGCGCCCTCGGACTACGCGATCGAGCATGTCGCCGGTGCGGTGAGCGTGCCGTTTTACGATCCGAGCCCGTACCTCGAGAAGTTGCCGAAGAATGCTTGGATCGTCTGCTACTGCGGCTGCCCGCATGCGGAGTCGGGCACGCTCGCGATGAAGCTGCAAGCGGCAGGCTTCGAGAAGGTCACGGTGATGGACGAGGGCTTATGGGACTGGAAGGAAAAAGGCCATCCGATGAAGGAGGGGCAGAAGCCTTAGAAGCCTTAACGGTCAAAGCCGTCGACATAGCCCGCACGTAC